>Ga0123354_10005322_pt1 | contig 18663 bp, 13 predicted proteins | sample TergutLab28metaG_2_FD_97872 | JGI IMG/M metagenome (GOLD analysis project Ga0123354, IMG submission 97872) | Labiotermes labralis P4 segment gut microbial communities from Petit-Saut dam, French Guiana - Lab288 P4 | ecosystem: Host-associated > Arthropoda: Insects > Digestive system > Gut ...
CACTGTACAAAAAGATATATATATATATATATATATATATATATATATATATATATATGCTTGTATCAGAACACATCCATTTCAGTCGAAAGGACGCAAAGGCTTCTCAAAATATCAGTCGACTACGTTTTGAAACAACACACATGGAACATCCTGCGCCTTAGATCTACCAAAACCCCACGTAACACAAGGAAGACATAGTTAGCGCATCACTCCGTGTTGAACATGAGGACATATATGTAAACGTACACGCATTTAGGCAGTATTCGAATTAGAGGCATTGTACACAATCTAAAGTACATAACGTGATCATATGTAATAAATAATGAATGATTCGATATACTGCAACTATGTATTAAGTGAAGGATATTCTTGTAACAGTGGGTACAAATGAATGTTGACTAGGGGTATAGATCTGCAGCAGTAATAGACTTTAAAATAGGTTGTCGATAAATAATGTAGAAATTGTAACGTGTGTCGCGTATAACAGACTATAAATCAGTGTTTATTAGATTACTGTAAATTTCATTAATTCCAGTAATTCTTTTGTCAATGTATTTTCTTATGGTGGTCCAGAAGGACGGAATCATGTCGGAGTAGCAATAGAAAGGAGATGCTGTTGATACACATAAATATACACATTGATGGTTTCTGTTTGTAGTACGCAGTGGAGCATGATATATTTGAACGTTAGGACTTGCTTAATTGAACAGATAGTGCTACGTGCAATTACTTTGGTTTATGAGACTTGTTTTACTCTTCGTTCATAAAGATGTGACATTCTTCAGCTACGTTTACAAGAAAATAATAACTAGCACTCTAATTGCTTCTTCAGTCGTTACGAATGAAGAAACGCCCGTTAAAAATGGAATGTGAGATAGTGCGTGAGTATCTGGAGGCATTTTGTTGTTAAGCAGATGTACGCATATTGTAATTTGGAACACGTCTCACTCTTCTGTCTGTACCTACTAAAGGCAAACATACATTTATGGAAATATGAACTGGTACGATTCACAGCGTTCCAATTCTGAACACCGATACATGAACATCAAAGGCTTCTATAATTCGCAATACTGTCTGACATCAATCACCACTGAGCGCCTGCAAGCTAATGTAATACGTCATAGAAGTGTTTTAAACTAGACATACACACATGCACGTGTACATGAATATTCTCATCCACACATTAGCGCAACCACAGATGGAAGGATCAGTAGTTTACAACTACTGGCGCTTATTCTTCCTCTGTAACATCCAAATTACAGTGTTGCATAAATCCTAATGAAGTCAATAAGAGAAGACTCAAGTCTTCCGCAATCTGAAGCCGAGTCTTTGGCCGCGTATATCCCGAACTTGCGGTGGTCGTAATGCCATCATCTTCAGAGGAACGTCGGGGACTCCTCGTCCAACGAAACACCGTCACATCTCAGAAGACCTGAACCTTCACGAACACCACTGTGATAATCTCTAATCTCGTAAACGTGTAAAGATATTTTTCGCTTTCTGTTACATACCGATTTCACAATACGAAGAACGTCTAACATGTTGAACTGCTTAATATAACCAGTAGAAACATAATATTTAATACGAATATTCAATATGAATAAGTATGATGCCTCTTCGATATTAAAACCACATCCAAATTTGACTTACTACTTTAAATACCCATGGTTATTCGTGCTTGCAGTAATTAGATTTTCCGACCATTTGTACTTTGTAAATTCAGACAGAATGTGTCCCCTGAAGTCTTCACTGCAGATTTTCTGCTCCTTGAACAAATAATCACAAGAAACCAAAGGTTCGCGTGACTTCCTGTGAGTGAAATTTTGTTTAAGTTTTGCTGCCTGCTAAGAAAGAAATCTCTCCCAAACTGCTGCCCCATTATCAGGAGCAAATAAATACGGAAGAATCTCCAGATAAGCTATTTTGGTCGTTATTGTTGTTTTTCATCTTCTTCCTAGGTTACCAGAAGCACTCTTTTTTCTTATCACTAAGTTGTAGAAAACTGGTGAAATATATTAAGCCCTGCCTTTTCTTGTTCGGGATTAAGCTACATCATAAGATCTGTCTCAGTAATAGAAGTGGTAAGACGGTAGAAAGACAGACACAACAGTGTGGGTCGACAGGCGACAGGATGACAAAGCAATAAATGGTTCGTCTCTCTTCTGAAGAAACTTAACAATGGAACAAAGCGACGCGTCGCTGATGGACAGAAAGACAGACAGACATACAGACACAGACAGACAGACAGACAGACTTACTGACTGACTCAGGTCATGGGTATAATGAGCTACGTTACTGAAGGCTCAGCAGTTTCAGTGAACATCCACACGCAAAGAGTACCAACTTGGGGGGGGCATATGTGGTGGAAATAGTGTAATATTGGACATGCAGTCGACCAACCAACGGTGCAACAAAGCCCACCACTCAGACATCCTTTGTAGCTTGACTTGCAGCAAAAGGCAGCTTTAATGTCAGCAGGACTGTTGTTGCGACGCCGAAATAAAAGGATTTCTTCTGAGCAAAAAGAAGTAAAACTCGCGTCACACGACCTTCGTGCTTCCCCTCTTATCAGTACTTCTTACCATCCCTCTACAGCTGTCCATCTGCTTGCTATGTTTGCAATCGATCTGCCCACTTGTTCCTTTTTACCTTTACATCGTTTGTCGGTATTTCAAGTCCCACTCTTTTATAATTTCATATTTAAAAAAAAGGCATTTATTACTTTTTAATATTTTTACTTCTACGATAATATCTGCAGCAGACATGCCTTTTATATTCATGTGCAGACATAACGGATAGTTTGTAAGTTATGCCCTTTCTTTAGGTACGAGCCCTTGTTAAAACATATCAATACAGGTAGGAATAAAAAGTTCATAAATACATTTTCCAATATGAATATCTGTTTAATGGATTCGCGCGACGGAGTAAATATGACGGTACTATATTCCAGATAAGAAATAATTACTACAAGCCTAATCACGCTATCGATAACATCTGTGATATTACAGGAGTTCGCTTTTATGTTTTCTTACACTCCAATAATTTCGCCAGACTGAAAAAAGTTCTCATTAAACGTTTTGTACATTAGGGAGGTATTTAGGATTTACTGGACATTATGGAGTATTTTGTACGTTGAGGAGTTAATGGAAAATATAAAAGTTCCGTACTGTTTTTACATGCAACAGGGGTAATAATAGTTGTATGGTAAAGCTAAAGGCAAAGCAATTCCTATACAGGCCTGGACGGGTCCTTAGGGCTTCTGGAGTTTGAGGCTCCCAGAATTCCAAGGCAAGCGGTACATGAGGATGGCAAGTTTGTCATCCCTCAGCACAGGCCGCCTTTGCCTACCAGGATATACCCCTGATAACCATTTCTGTTGGAGGCAGAGTCGAACCCACAGCCGTAGTGCGGCCGAGGAATATATCGATAAAAAATTCGAGTAACCCCATTGCGAATCGAAACCACGACCTGTCAGCTTGTTGGGAAGTGAAATGTTCTATGGACCAAAGAAATCTCATGTGAAATTCCAGTGTCATATATGAAGTCCATCAAAAAGGTGTGGATAAGAAACTCGTGCGCAGATATGCACAACTTCTCGTGATGAGACCGTTTTATTTATTGTAAAGGAGAAGATAAAATATACGTCTCATTATGTAATATAATTTGTAGCTATTTGCAAACCAAACGTTTGGAAATTCCTGCAATTTACAAGCTCATTACCTAAAAAAAACTTGACTTTTTTGACTAAGGTTACGACACCATTTACCGTGCCACTGTCAGTGTTGTGACTGTACATAGGTTCCTCGATGCGCGCCTAAAATACAAAAACAAAATGCGTTACCCGTTTGCCTGTAAATTGTAGATATTTGCTTATCGATCAAGCATTTTCATGCAGCTTACGGTAAATCCGTGACTTCATGATGGAAATTAAAATTCTCCGCGCCCCCTTCAAAAAGTCGAAAAGATTCTGTATTAAAATTCTTTAAGTAAATTATGTATATATATATATATATATAATGTTTTGTGGGGAGGGTATAAACGAGAGTAGAATAACTTGGTGACTGTTACAAACCATTGCTTAGAGTCTGACCTCCGAACGTGGAAGTTGTACTCTCCCGCAGTTCAGAGTAACTGTGAAGAACGCGGTAGGAGGAACATATGTACCTAAAATAGAGAAAAGAGGCTGAACATGCAGTCAGTAGGTGGGTGATTGTACAGTTAATACAAATCAGTGTTGAAGGGTCTAATGGAGCCTGCAACACGCAAGAGCGAAGTGAGAAATAAGTACAGTACTCGAAGTTTAAGGAAGGAGTTGATTTTGGAGACATCATATAATGGACGATAACCTCAAAATGGCCTTGAGGGGGAAAGGGTCTGAAATTAGGGAAAAGAATCAAATTGCTTAGACAGGGTTCAACAGCGTACTTTTTTTGTGAACATAATAAAAACCAGTGAACATTTATACAGGTTAAGTGCTTTCATTATTTCCAGGTACTTATTACGAAATGTCATTAGCTTAATCTGTGAATACATTTGAATTTCTCTACTTGTAAGGAACTTCCCCATATGGAGAAGGATGGAGAAGATCAGTTGGAACAATCGTATGAAAAATGGAATATTAACAAAGAGTCCAGGAGGAGAGGGAGCTCCTATATGTAATAAAATGAAGAAAAGTTAAATGGAGTGGTCACATCTTGCTCAGAAACCGCCTTATAAAACACCTAATTGAAGGAACGATATAAGGAAGGGAAGACATGGAAGAAGACGTAAGTAGCTACTGAATGACTTTGAGGGAAAGACAAGGTACTGGTACTTGAAAGAGGGATCATTAGATTGCACCCTGTGGAGAACTGTCTTTGGAAGAGTCTAGGGACCTGTAGCAAAACAGGCTAAATAATTAATTAAGCGGCGAAGAGGAGCAGAGAAACTGGTTGTGTTATTTAATATAGGAGGCATTATCATGCATCTGCTGGTTTACGTACACGGTGTGCCGAGGAGGGCTACAGAACATCGCATTTTAGTTAGTATAAAATTTTCTGTACGTGTATAATCTTGAATAGCGACAAATATGGAAAACCCGCAAGTTTGTTGCTTCAGAATTTCGGGTTTTAAGTTGTGTTACATTATTATATCGTGGACAAACGTAAGCACAGGTTAACCGTAAGAATCCGAACAAATACTTACAGCGCACAATGAAAGAAAATTTGAGACATTTTTCTAGCCCCTTGAGCATAACACACGAAGTGATGTAATCGGATCCCTCTTAAATAGTGCAGTGGAAGTAGTAAAGGTAAAGGTAAAGTTTTCCCATTACAGGCCCGGTGTGGCCCAGAGGGTGGATAGAGGTATAGCTCTACTCTTCCATGACCGCGGCACTAGAAGGGGGTGAGTGGTCAGCAGCACGCCCCGGCCGCACTTTACCCCCGGGAACAACCCGGTACCCATTTTACAGGAGGCTGGGTGGGCCCTAGGGCCGGTCTGGACTGGCGGAAAATCTCGTCCCACTGGGATTCGATCCCGGACCTTCCAGCCCAAATTCAGTCGCTATACCGACTGATCTAGTGGAAGTAGTAGTTCCCACTATTACCAGGACGGAAATTTCACTTGCTCGTGTTAGGATTTTGTTTCTTCACTAGCGTCGCTCTCAATACTAATAGAAGTGTGGAGTGGGAAAGGGATGTACAAGATTCTTCAGATTATTTATCACTGTTGTCAGTACAGTCACTCCTACAACATCAATTCATGTGAGTTAAAGTGTGCCGTTATATCTGTTGTGTGGCTTTGTTTCGTTATAGAAGAGATTTTTCAGAGCGTTATGAGGAGCATTCCTTATCATAGCACTTGCGAAACAGCTATTAGTCATTCCAAATAATGATGGATATGTCGAAATACAGTAAGTGAAACGAATTCCTCTTTCTTCATTTCGGAACTTTGGGCCTTCGCTTATCAAAGCCAGTTCAATCTCTTTCCAGGTATTCCAGTCAGAACTTTCCACGTTTTGACATTGTTTCGACTTCCTACTTCAAAAAACTCCACCAGAACTTTCTCGGTCTTCATCTTGTACTTTGTCCTTGGGGGTTGTAAAGCATAATTTGCTTGTCTATGACAAGGAATCCTGCCTCAGTGTATGACAAATTTACATCCGTTTCCGCAGTATCATTTCAACTGCCACTGGTTTCTCCTGTGCACGCCTCCACAATTCTCATGCGAGATTGTATTATGCCAAAAGATCTTTAAAATTATCCTACGGCACGTGTTTTTAAACGTCAGTGGGTCCTTTGTTATTCCAAAAGACATCAAGGTAATGTAATTAAAAATCGTTTAATTGAATATTAATTTGTCATTGCTGACTTTTAAATGATAAAACGAAAAGGGAAGGTAAAGTGCACCCTTGTGCAGGCACTGAGGCTCTGTACAGGCCGTACGGCCCATAAGGGAAGTAGAGGTATAGCTTTACTCTTTTTTGGCCACGACACTTGAAGGGGGTGAGGTGTCAGCGTCACGCCCCAGCCGTTCTTTACCCCCGGGAAAGATCCGGTACCCAATGTACAGGAGGCTGGATGGTCTCCAGGGCCTGTCTGGACAGGTGCCGAAAATATCGCCTCAATCGGGATTCGATCCCCGGACCGTCCAGCCCGTAGCCAGTCGGTATACCGACTACGTTACCCGGCACACTTTAAGTGATAATAACCATGTCGAAATTAAAACCGACCGCTCTGAACATGGATGTAGATCGAAGATAACACCATAATAAATATGCGTATGCTAACTATTCACTCCCAAGTTCCATTTCTGTCAAACACTGATTCTTTTCCGCTTTCATCCTTTTACATTGCAACGGATATACTATACATTTTACGAACACATAAAATGTAGGTTTGTAACACTCATATTACTGGCGTAGTCAAATAAATTAGATCGTGTGTAGAACTGTATCCTGTCGTGGACCGCATTTTAGCAGGCCCTGCTTCAAAATGTTCCTTACGACCTATCGATTCTTAGTTTAATTAAAGAAGTTTATTATGTCATTAGTTTGGCAGAGTCAAGCGACAGAATGACTTCTGAAGGATCGTTTGAAAAAGGAGTAAAGGACAGGCGAATTAGCTAATTTTAGTCGATATCCAGGAATTTGATCACAGATAAAAAAAAATATTATGAAATACGTCAAACGAAATGGGCAGCATTTGGTCTGACGTTTGATTACAAAGCTCCACAAGAGAAGTCTGCTCCACATCAACAAGTTTCCAATTAATATTAAAAATTTGGAGAGTGGAGATGGCGCCGACGGAGTGGTATTAGAACTGATTATATTTAAAATAGTTCTTAACCCACGTTTGTTTCTGGATACGTTTATCAAAATACGTAGATATGCACGTGTATTTGAAAAAAGAAGTCTCTTGTACATTTTGTAACACATGCCTGTCTCATTAATATTTATAGGCACAATTTGCTTATTACTACTGAACGGCGTCTTGTGTGTCGTAAGCTGTGTGCACACAGCTTACGACACAGCTCCACACAACCACGGCCAGCACAACCAGTGCGGAGCACCATATGCAGTAATACACGGTCTTGTTCGTCTGATGATGGGCATAAAGGTGCCCGAAACATGTTGAGATAGAAGTTTGATAATAAACATCGGGTTAGTTGCATCCTGTTGGTTTATCTCTCTTCACCCTACTTTCCATGATGTACGGTCACAAGAACCTAAATCTTAAAAATTATCAAGAGACATTTTGGCGGGGAAATGGCAAAAGTAAATGCCATCGTGTTATCCGGACTCGGACCTGCCGGTGTGTGTGCACATACAATACGTTGTTGTGCTTTCAAAATAAGGGCGACGGATGTTTTGGGAAATGTTGACCGTTTCAGTGAGAATTTTACAACAATTCGGACACTAGGTTTACATATGTATTCGGGTGGTACGGGGAAAGGGGTGAGGCTACTTTGATGGATCCCTTAAGAAGATGTATTTCTAATCCGTGCTTTGAAGAGGCAACAATTTCTAAAAGAGCAAATCAACCGCATGAAAAGAAGAGTGTATATTACTAGTTAAGTTAAGGGCACGTAAACCCAGTATCTTTTACTTTATAAATCATTTGTGACACCGGAAATGTATTGATCCTCGAACACTACCGAAGTATTTCACAGGGTCCTTATTGACGGAATCATTTGTTCTCCTTCCTGTTGAATTCAATGGCTTTAACGGAAGACCCTTTGTATCGACTACTGTCTATGAATCTGGTTCTGTTCCTCAGAATAGCAAGTGTCAGGCGATGCATAATGAGCATCTATACTGTTTCTGAGTTAGCTATGTATGTAAACCGCAGCTATAGACACGCTGGTAGCTCTCTGGGGGCTGTTTCTTTGTTGTTCTGGGTCTCGGGAAATAAAATTTTCTATACCGACAACATTTTCGATAATACATTGCGCTAGACATATCATGTAATTGAAAATGCTCTTTGATAATGGCCAGAAAAAATTTCCTGCCATTACCTTTCACGTTCAATGCATCTTCCGCTACAAAAATAAAAAGAAATTTATTTTCCTTTCTTTCTGTCATGAAGTGGATCCCTTTGGGGTACGTTAGGAAATTCTGTGAACTTTTTTTTGTTTCGTTACCTGTCCTTTCTAATCTGTTCTTTTACTAGAAATCATCATCATCATCATCATCATGTTCATGAAGGGTTAGGCGTGTTTCCTGTTCTTTAACCCTCAAGATGAAGATGGTCCCTCCATCTCTTCCTCGGTCGTCGTATGTTCCTTCGTCCTATTGGTTGATATAGTAGTGCTTGTTTTGGTATTCTGTTTGTGTCCATCCTGTTGTAGCCACTTTTCCTGGTACTGTTTTGTTTCTTTACCAGAAATAACCTACGCAAATATAGCTAATGAGATGAAGCAGTTATTTTCAGATAACATTTGGTAACTGAGCACGCGAATTCGTTTAACTAGAGCCTATTTATCGCCATTATTATATAAAATGAAGCATTGGACAAATACATTTACATTTACAAAATCTGTTAAATTGGTGTCGATGAACTGACGACACAGGAGTCAGTACAATATGCGTATAGATGCAAACCTAGCTTTAGGGAACAGAAACGTGACCCGGAGTTGGAGAGAGCAGATATTATTCTATATCTTTGACAGCGAAAATTACCAATTAATAATTCAAAACGACGAAAGTCAGCTCCATTGTACCCTTCTCTATTTACATGGGGATTGTACAGTGACATTTTAAAATATGAATACAGGAAACCGAGACGGTGACCTTTAAAGGGAAATGTGCTATGATATATAAAACGGTTACGGATGGAGTTAGACTGGGAAAGATCTCATTAGATTATTTCTTATTTAGTATTTTTAATAGAACATTTAACGATATTAAGAATTCACAACATTACAGCTACAGCGGCATTGAAATTTGGAAGTGTAGCCTGGATACTGAAGAAAAGAGAGAAACAACGTTTAGAAGCAGCACAGATGAAATTTTTGAGACACTTACTTGGAATAATAAAACTAGATAAAGAAAAGAATAGATGCATTAGGGAAAAAACGGGAGCACAGAACGTAGTAAAGGAAATAAAACAGTAACAAGAAAAGTGGCTACAACACGTACAGAAGATGGACACAAATAGAATACCAATACAAGCACTACAATTTCAAAGAAAAGGACGAAGGAGCGTAGGACTACCAAGGTAGAAATGGAGATACTGACTTCATCTTGAGGATTAAGGAACAGGAAACACGCCTAACCCTTCATGAACATGATGATGATCATGAACATGATGATGATCATCATCATGATGATGGATAGCACATTTAAAAAATGATATATATATTTTATAAATTATATGCTATAAAATATACGATACTTTAACAAGGGTAAGTCAAAGGAAGACACACTGATGACGTCTGACCAAACAGGGTGTGAAGTCACGCTACCATGTGGTAATGATCATGGGGTGTTAGAGAAGGATAAACAGGCTACTCGAAAATAAAGTCCTGAGAAGTAGTAAGTCCTAAATCCTGTAAAATCTTCTGCATGACTGGATACATTTATGCATGAAAATTTTAGAAAACGCCTTCGTATAACTAATAAAAATGAAATTAAGTAGTATAATTATAAGCGGGGTTGATATTGCAACAAAAATTAAAGAAATACCATTTCTGTTGAATTATTGTCCTGTGAAGTATACCAGCTGCATTCACGATATTCTTGCGAAACTAGTCACAACAGTAAGTCATTTAAAATATGCTCCACAGGGTTTAATATCTATGGGTTGTTAACATTCCTACAACCATGTTAGCATTCATAAGAAAGACCGAAGAGATCAGTAAAGCTATTTTTTTTTTGTGGAGGGAGTGGCGCTGTGGGGTCCTTGCTCACCGATTGTGCTACGACTTTTCAAAATGTATTTATTGTAATAACCTGCGATTGAGATTTGAGGTTATTATCTAATGAAACTTAGTATCTTCTGGGATATGACAAGGTGAACTTTTTAGGAAATATACCAAATGGCATAGCGTCACAAGGCCAGAGTCTTAGCCTTGAGACCAAATAAACAATATTTTATTTGTGATCTAACCATGAATAAAATAATTAATGAAGTAAATGTATTACCGGGATAAAACAACATAATTTTCTCTTTATTATTAGAAAATTAGACCCATAACATTCTAAAATCAAAATTATTGGACATTTAAACACCTAAAATATGTAGTAACTCTTTTAAAAATATCATCACCAGATGCACTGAAGTTTATGACTGTGTGTTTGGGAAATACAAATTTAAGTTCTGGGCCTGAGGACTGGCTATCCTGAGATATTGTTCGTGCATTTCCTCAGTACCTTCAAGTAAATGCTTGGTCACGCTGAAGTATGTGACGAGCAGATAATTCCAGCCCGTATGTGTTCTTCAATGTAATTGTTCAGTTCCACGCTCAGTAACTTAAATACTTAGTACGAGTTTTTAAGCAACGGAATATAATCGGCGTTTATCGCTGTTCTTGGGTGTGTGTGTGTGTGTGTACTGCTCTTAGTATAATGTAACTATCGAGTGCGCGTGATACTGAACAAAATTCACCCGCTCTTCTGTTGGATATTCTACGACACTGTCACGTAAATATGGGGGTTTTACTCCTATTTTATGACGCTGGACAAGTGTTTGAACTATTCCGGACCTACTCCCTTTATGAGCCCGTTCGCGGTCTCGTGATTTTGAAATCCCGTGTGTGGGCACTGAGAAAGAATTGTCAGGAGAACTGAACACCGTGAACTCTAAGTGGAGTGCACTGCAGGATACTGGGCCAATTTAAGTTTCCCATTATTATTAACTAACGACCTCCGATGGAGCAGAGTTTTTTGAGATATGTTAGTAAGCTATCCAATAAATTCTCTGTCTTCTATGGAAATTTGATGCTCACTCTACCGTGTTTAAAGGAACTGGGCTGTAAACCATACCCCAAACCAACTAAATCCAAAATATGACACAGAAATACATGTATTCTGAAATAATATTACAAAGGCGTCTTCTGCTACTGCTGTTGGGTTTTCACAAACAGAGAAACCTTTCGTCGACTTTTTGTCTTTGAGAAAATTTATTGCACAATATTCTGCTCTCGTTCCTTTGTACGTGTATGTACCGTACATCCCCCACCCCACCGTCCAACGGAGTAAATCCTCAGCGATAGAGTCGATATTTTCATATTTTTCATGTACTTCAGGTTTCAATTTGTGTGTTAATTTTTTCTCATTTGTTTTACTTGCTGTCCTTACTCTTGTTACAACAGTAATATTTGAGAATGTGTTCATGACTACAATAGATACAACAGGTTTTAATTCCTAAGTCTTCAGTGGAGCTCAATTTGTGTAAACTCCATTCCTGTGTTGTAAGGTAACAAACGAGAAGGTTTTGAACCATGACATTACAAGATATTAACATTTACATAAAGTTACCGATCCTGACAAATATCTAACTATGAAGTGTCCTCAGAAACAGTATATCCTACGTAAGCTAATGCATTTTACAATTTGTTGAACAATATGGACATCGATGTATTCCTTCATTATACCAACCAAGTGCACAATATCAGATACATACAAATAGTAAATACACTACACTTCTCCTGCATGTTTCTGTAAAAATATACAATCCCCGGGGAATATATTGTGCCAATATTCAAACCAGCTATAAACTGTGAAATAATATTTACAAAGTTTCATAAGCAGTAGTCTGGTCTGCAGTTTGTATCAACTGTGTATAGAAGATATACATGCGCGGTTTAAAATCTTAAACCATAATTAGAACATTTCTTATAAAGCAGATATTATTTGTACAGAATAAAATTACAATTGTTTTGTTTAGTAGGGGTTCTTTTAGCCTGCGGTTTTATATTCAATCATCTAGTACTGTTCTACGTCCAAAGTGGACCGTGTCCCCGTGCTGGTGCTGTGTTGTTTATCGCAGCCAAATGTGTACTTTGCGTCCACATAAATAGTAGAGACATTATTTTTACTATCCACATGTATCTGATTTGTGCATTTGAGTGGTTTAAAAAACGAATACAGCGATAAGAAATGCACTGAATGGAAAATTTAAAAAAAAATATGGACGTCAGTCATTGTAAAATTTCTTAATTTTTAAACCTCGGTGTGAAGTGGTTAAAATCCGTTAAAAGTTTAGTTTATGGAACTATAAATTGCATATTAGTACAGACATGAATCTCATGGCTCTGGAGAACTGTGCTGTTCTCAGTTATTACGCAGTCGCTGCTCAGTTAACTCAGAACAGCACAGTTCTCATCTGCCTCGCGGCGGAAGCCTAACATCACGCGTAGCTCGTGTCGTGATTACACAACTAAAAAGTGCAGCATCTTACCAGGGCATTTAGGAAATACGTTCATCTGAAACGTCTGTAATTATGTAACAATCTAGATAGCGTCAAACGCAGAACATGTGAATATTTTTCAACTCACTTCTCAGGATCTAAAATCTCGCCTAATCTGTAGATTGCTGGATTTTATTTTCAGGGCGCAGCAATGCCTGCTAGAGACACATTCATATCTCTCTGTGTGTAATAACAGTTTATATGTCAGTGAGATTCTGAGTGAATGCTGTTTGGATAGAATATCACGATACAGAGGACAAAGAAAAGTGCACACGCCCATGCGAAAAGAACTGACAAAAGGGCTTTAGATATCGACCACAGTGACTCAGTATTTTTCTTCGTCAAGAGAAATGAAGATGTATCGGTGAGTTTCAAATGAAACAAAAGTAGACTGCTCAGAAAACTATTGTAGGAAAACAGACGAGACAGTCCCAGACGGTTTTCTTTCTTTGCTTCTGCTGTTTGTTGGAAGATAAACAAGAAACCGAATGTCCGCCTGTCACCAGAGTGTGCTGTGACTGCGACGTAACGCTCTTCGTATCTTGAAAACCAATATGTCGGTATCGTGACTCACGTTTGATATTACACTAGTTGTAGGACATCTGTTTGTCGCTCGCCCTTTGGACGTAAATGGTCGTAATACTGTACAAATAAAGTGGCTATTAAAAGATGCCCCTCCACTTGGTTGAAAACTAGACTCGCCAGACGAAAGGAGTGTAGTTGTTATGTGGGCAAGGGTGAATGAATCTCAGGCGCCTGGTCGCTCGGGCAACTAGATTTCCTTATGGTTGTGCCTGCGATTTTGTGCATAATTATAGCAGGTTTTCCGTTAAATAGAAAAATTTGTATCAACACACACAAAGTAGAAAGCGCCAAATGCCGATGAGGTTCACAGATCACTTCAGAATTGTGGGTTCTGAATATGGAACGTTCATGACGTCACCTTTCTGGCGCCTGGGTTTTGGATGTGCCTTACAGGCGTTTGGAAAATATGTGATGCCCATCTCTACGCATTCTTAATTTTGCACTAGATTCAAATGACCGTCGCCGGTCTAAAATATTACAGCACTGAAATTAGTAACCTCAGTAAAATACGCAGGCAGTGCAGCAAGTCTTCCTTTAACGTTGGGGATAATTTCCTGAGTTCCATAACCTAGAGGGAGAGACCTTAGAATGTAGCATTTTCACCGTAAAAATTAATTAAACATGCAAGAGTTAGGCCAGTGAAGATCCCAACAGCTGCTGGCTGAAGAAACGTGGATCCAAATCTGGGCAGCGTTGGTCGACGCTTTGGTCACTAACGCTTTTCAGACTAGTGCAGAACGTTGTTAGGGGCATTGCTAAGAGAAGGCTGCTTGTATAATAAATTATACATACGTGTTTCGGAATTTGGGTCTTTCTCAAAGGCAAGTGCGCATTAAAGTCTACATTTTAGAGGTTTATTTAATGGGCGGCCATGTGTAGGCTTTAGAAGAAATGAAATGTTCCATCCCTTTCCGCAGTAACAATTATAACATTAATCGCGTCTTGAACGATAAATTTTAAAAGCCTAAATTCTCTAATCGTATATTACATTTCAGTCCTTTGTATTTATAAAACTCATTCGTTTTGTACGTAATGCAATTGTAGCCCGTTTTCTGTTTCAGTAGTCTTTGTATGTTAGAAATACATTGCAGTTTTTATATGCTGTTTAACATTTATGACTTGAGTGAGGCAGTTGTATGATAAAACCTAACATCCAAATTTCATAGAGAATGTGGAGAGCGAATTGGTATAGTGAGATAAGTGTGATTTATTTTGAGGGATACACTATTTTAATTCCGAAAATAGACATGTTATTCTAATATTTCATGATTTTGTTCAACCCCTTGAGTGAGATGCCGCCGAATGTACCTTAAAATGAGTCAGTTCCAGTTTATCAGTAACAATCACACTAGCACAAATGATTCGATTTTGCGTATTCTTCTTGTTTTTGCAATTAGGTGGGTTATATTATCTAACACCATGTAGATTCTCGTTCACAGCGCAATAGTTTAACACCCTTGGCTACCTTCTTTATTCCATTATTTCTATACAGTTTTTCATATCTAACGATACGTATCAATACCTTCGATTATAATGTCAAATAATTTTTATGTAAATCATTGTTTTTTGTGTTTAAACATGAATATATATTTTAAAAAAGAAATTCTCTAGGTCACTGATTTGAAACTAACAGCTTTTCGTCTGATGAAAGCTCTGGTACATTTTTCGGAGCCCCAAGTGCAGTTACCGCGTTTTTACTAAAACCGTCCATTTGCCCCTATCCTGAATGAGGTAGGTTCGATTCGATATACTCATACCATCATATCCTATTTGTAAGCTGCAATTTGCTAATATTTATCACGCCTAGGTCTCTCAAGTTGTCTTTTCATTATAAAGTCAACCAAGTACCCTCTTTTATCTCTTTTATACCTGTTGCCTGCAACACCTCCTCACCTTCCTTCAGTTGATTATCCAGTTAGGTAAAGAATACTGCATATCAACTTACGGCTCTTAGTTTTGTAAGTTCTGCCGCTTGAGTTGTAGTGACGTCCAATTTTCACTTTCACGTTTGTTCAACATAATCTTAGAAATTAGTAGTTCGTGAAATGAACAGCATTCGATATATGGTACAATATATCCTACCACAGAACCTGGAGGAATAATTCTAGTATGAAGTGTATCACGATTCTTAAAATCCCCGTTCCGAATGGCAGGTTACAGCAGAGATGATGGAGCTATAAAACTATACACTTGGGTTTTAGAGGCAGTTTCGTCGCTGGAATATCTGCATTGTCACCTGATATCCTGGCCTGTATGTGCATACAGACGTTCTTGATCCTTACAAGTCCATTTCTTTAGTGTACCTTCACACACAATAGAACTGAATCCGTAAGAATTCTTGTTTGTTTATTTTTAATTATTAGTTTGCCACTGTCTTCGACTTCTACAGTTATTAGCATTGTAACAAAAACGTAATAAACCTGAATAACTTCCACAGTGTCATCCACAACTATATAGCCCAGTAGAAAAAAAATAATTTTCTGTTTTTATATCGGTTCTATACCGGTGTTTATCTTTAATTTGGCGTGATCGTATGGCGTAGAAGTGGGATGTATGTTTTGGACGTACAAAAATTTGGTGCATGTCACAACGACCAAAAATTGTCTGTTGGGTAGTCATTTCATATTAAATATAATAGTGCAATTGTGTCTACCTGTAGGGGGTGTCGCCGAATGTTGCGATCGATGGCGTAGCGTCCTCCCTTCGTATTCTTGGGACTGTCTTCACTTGCACTACAATATAGCTACTTACTCCTACTCTAACAAAACTCAAGGGGACGGAGTGCAAGCAACATAAAATAACACGACAGCGAATATAACATTTAATTTTCACAATTACCATTTTTATTTTCGACCATGCATGTTTATTTACATGTACCATAATGTTTTCCAGTACTCCCATGGCTCTAAGCTTCTTCAAAAACTATAGATGCAACAAACCAAGCTAAAACACTTCGTAGTGTTGTGGGCAGTTAAAACCCAGAAGAAAAGAAGTCGGAATTACTCACTGCACAACAACACACTGGGACGCTGACAAGATACAAACACCGCAAGAACTAGAAATTTGGAAATGCAGTCCGCGATGAAATTTGGACTGTTTTAACTGGGTGGCCTGAGAGTCTACTGTAGTGCCTGTGATTTGGCAAAAGATAAAAACAAGCGGGAGGGTGTCTCAGTATCGCATATTACACAGTTACCGGGCGCGTCAAAATAATTACTATGGCATAGTGGGTTTAGTCTTGGACCGGGCGGCAGTCGGGACAGATTTCCGTAGCCATTTCGAGTCCCATAAGGCAAGTGATGGTCTAGTAGTTCTAACTAGGCAACTACCGTTTCATTCCATATCCTATCAAATTCACTATTCAGTAATCAGCCTATCATTCGACGTTATGTAATCCACATTGTTGAAGATAATAGTTATATACATAAAAAAGAACCAAAAGCTTACACAAACATACAGGCGCCCCAGAATAGTACCACTAAGTTATCCTCTTACAAGCCTGGACAAGCCCTTCAGGCTCCAGGAGCGTGAAGCTCCGAGAATTTTTATACGATCGGCACGTGAAAATGATAAGATTTTTAGCCCTTTGCAGTGGTTGCATTTATATCCCAGGAGATATCCCTCGTACTCATTTCTGTTAGAGGCTGAGTTGACCCCAGGGCCATAGAGCGGCCGGAAGGATTAGGTCAAGGAAAAATCTTAATGACCCCATCGGGTATACAACCCACGACCTTCCAACTTGTAGCACAGTGCTTCAACCAGCCTCGCCACATCGTAACTGTAGTTATGATGCTTATTGTAGACGCCGGCATATTCTATACAAATGTGAACGCTTGATCATCCGTTATTGTGTATGTTAGATCTAGAGTTGATCGTATTTATGAATATGATCAACAGTGACAATTGTGTGCGCTTGAGTCAATATTGTGCGGTCCACATATGCTCGATATTATATTGTTGTTCTCTTAACTTCAGTATCTTAGTGTACATAAAAATGTTTTTCCAGACCGTTTCGTATGACTGAAGGCAAGTTTCCTTTTTTGACTAAGTTTGTTTCCAACAATTTCCTGCTGAATTTTCGAGGCCTTTGTACTAGTAATATAATTCCAGATCAGTATGCTAGACCTGAGCTTCCTGGGGCGGTCACTTGTCGAGCGAGAGCAGTCCGCCGGCCAACTTCAATTTCCGTCTGTAAGAGGTGCAGCGCGACCTGACGAATGTCCGTGTTACGCAGCCTTTTTCTGTTATTGTCCTCCTGCTGCATGGGTCTCTTTTTTTATTTCATTTCAAGTCTTCGCCACTTCCTACTTATTGGATAGGATTGTGAGGGTGGGGGATTTTATTCTGTCGGAGTGATTGCTAGTCGAGTGGTATGCGAGCTGTCACGTTTGTCAGTGTCACTCAGCTACTGGTGTCACTAATGGCGTGTCTGGAGAATAAGTAGGCTAAAGAAAGGAAAGCAGAATTGATTTTATACAGGTTTGTGACGGCTGCTTATTCAGTGCACAATATCTACGGTGCAAATTTTCTCCTCTGTTTGTGCTTCCCAACTTTTCTACCAAGGAAGAACCCCAAAATAATTTTTAGTCTTCCAAATAACCCCCTCCTATTAAATCCTTTGTAGGCCAGGGAAGTTGACAACGGGTAACACAATTCATTTGCTGCCAAATTCTTGTTTGTAAAGAAAGAGTGGACCATTTTCCCGACTTTTTAAGGGATATTTGGAAATTTTAGCTTTTTTCAAAATTTCAAAATATTTATGCATTTATCCCAGGATTTCTCGCGGAACACCTCGTGATGTTCTGCGGACCGTAGTAATCCGCGGAATCTTGTCTGGGAAACGCTGTTTTGAGCTGTTACAGACCTTATATGTGACGTTTCGAGACTGGCTTCACACCAGTGTTAATGTTTATTAATTAGCTGTATTTATTTTTGCAAAAATTTAGAACAGGGCCCACTATGTTGTAATAACTGACCTATGCATTCACCGCAATTTATTACGATTAACTTCCTGCCATATAACGAACACTAGACTAGTATTTACTAACATATTCTTAAAAACTTTTTTTTTGACGTTTTGCTGACCGTGCATCTCAGTATATTTATCTCAGTATTTAACCAACTTGATGCACAAAATTTGTTTCACAATAAGTTTTATTTCATGCCTCTACATGTTTCGAGCACA
>Ga0123354_10005324_pt1 | contig 18660 bp, 11 predicted proteins | sample TergutLab28metaG_2_FD_97872 | JGI IMG/M metagenome (GOLD analysis project Ga0123354, IMG submission 97872) | Labiotermes labralis P4 segment gut microbial communities from Petit-Saut dam, French Guiana - Lab288 P4 | ecosystem: Host-associated > Arthropoda: Insects > Digestive system > Gut ...
AAAACAAGAACCTGTTAACCCCCCACCCAAGACCCCAAACCGAAGAACCCCCCATACACACTTAATTCCCCCCCCCCCCCCCTTAATATTTACAGTGTTGGAATTCATTTGCATTATTTGAATAACCATTCAGTGTTTAAATTATTTCATGATACTGATGTTTCATTATTACACAAGCTTCTGCCTGCAGTAAGGTAATTTATTCCCTGGATGTGTGAAGACAGGATGAAGATCATGTTGTATAGTCTATTTCATCTGAAATGTGCACCTCTCATTTAACTTTCACTGTTACTGATGCAATGTGTTGCAGACTGTCACTTCAGTGTTACAGTGTTGTGGCAAATAAGGAAAGTACAGATGTGGCATAGGATTGGTAGCTTTGTTTCCACTGCCTTAGTGAAATGGTGAAGAGTTTTTCTCCATGAATTTCATTTTTTCCTGTTCATTTGTTTTTCGTTTTTAGAGTTAATCTGTGCACACAGAAGAGTGTGAGGTACTTTGTATAGTGATGAAGATGGTTCTTTTAAGGGTCTGTGGCTATTGTTGATTCAATGTGCCTGTAACAGTATGATGTTTCACATAGGCAGTTGTCAGGTATATCTCAGACTGTCCAACATAATGCAGTTATAATAAGATGAAGTTAATTGTTTTATATAATAGGTCCTGAGAATGATTCTATCATGCTGTCTCTTGTGTAACATCAGACTGAATCATGCCAGAACCACATCTGTGCATGTTTTAAGTAGTGCAGGCTGTGACTTAAACACTAGTGTCAGTTGTTTAAAAATTACAGCAGAAATAAGAGGTGTGTGTTCATAATATCTCATCATAAAAATTATAAGTATCATTGGTGGTAAATGAATTAAATGAGTTTGGAGAATTGGTGGAATGATATTTGAAGGAGCGGAAAAAAGTTAATATGTTTGTACTTGTAATAATATATAACTTTGTGTGATGATAAATAATGTAAGAAAAGTGAAATCTGCTGTACAGATTATCTTTATTAATTCTTCATGTAATCTGTGAGAATTAGACTAAGATTAGAGGTGCCACTTTCCATAACAGTGCTTCCAGGTGAAACAAGAATTTGTGAGTTGTAAATATGGTGGTAAGATTATATGCTGTATTATTGTTTAGTTGAATATAAATTATGTGTGAAGTTAATGAGTAATCTAGGTTCATTTACTTCAGTTTCCCATGCATGATGATAACCATTTAAAAATTTATATTAGTGTGCAGTGGTCCACATATGTAGTGGACAGAGGAAGTTCTGTAGTTGAATCAGCAGTACATCTTGATTTCTTGTGCCTATTGTCAGAATTTGTTATGTCTGAACCATAAATATGAGTATCAAGAGAATCTGTTGCAACAGTTTTGCTGGATGTTTTAAACTGCTGTAATAGGGAGCTCTTGTTTGTTTGTGTATAAGTCTTGATACATACAAACACTGAAACATGAGATCTCTTTTGAAGTAAACTCTTTGTTTTCAGGCTGACCATGCAGATTACGACAAAATTCGAGAGGCGCTAGATGCTATGCGAAATGTTGCTGTCCTAATTAATGAACGAAAACGAAGAATGGAGAGCCTGGAGAAGCTTGCTGCGTGGCAGCATAGGGTGGAAGGTTGGGAGGTGAGTGAGCTTGACCTATGGATATGACACTGATCATGCTTCCCCCCCCCCTCCAGAATACTTTCAATGTAGTTGTTAGTGAACACATGAACAGTCACTGCCCTTTCTCAGTTACTGGATAAGTACATGTTAATTTTGTGACACTGGTTCAGGTAGTGCATATGCATTTACTTCTGCTTGGTTTTAAGACAATCCCTTCTGTTCTGTGAATTTTTGCTGCCATTGCTATGTGTTACTTCATTTATTATCAAGGAATATGCCTGTGTGGTACTTTAACTTCCTGAAACATACACCAGAATCTCCTTATTTTTGTACCAGAACCACTGTTCACACAGGTACCTTTATTCCTATATATATCTCCCCCATCATTTTGATACGGGAAATGGCATGACTGGATGAATGCTTGTCATACATGTCAAGTACAGCATAGTAATGGTAGTTAGAGCAACGTGTTGCTTAGTATATTTGAGTCATCTAGCCCATAGTACATAACTGCGCATAGCTGTTCAAAAGTGTTGGGCTATTCGGGAAATATCTTGGTATTTAAGAATTATACAGGGCAGTTAGAATGCCTCCTGTTTTTTCTCTCTTTACATTCATTCTTTTTAAAAAGAACCACTAGGTCACTGAAATCCTTGGCCATACTTAGTAATTTCTAGTAGTTGTACCTGTTTAGCTCAACAGATTATAGCACCACAGTTGATTCTAAAATGACAGGTATGTTCAGACGATGAGCAGTGATTGAGTTCTTGTTGCTGAAGGTGAGAAACTGACTTGTAGTCACACATGTTTGGTCAGAGTGTGTAGTGAAGCAACTGTGAATGTTGGTACTGTTTTGTTATGGCAAAGATGGATTAAAGAAGCTGTAATAGGAGGAGCAGAAATAATGGCAAACCATGGAGTGGTCACACTTCCACTGCAGTGTTGTCTCACAACAACCACCCATTTGGTGCACTGATATTGATGATGATTCCATGACAACAGATGAATTATATTCCACCCTTTCCACCAGTCTAAGCATTGCAGTGTAATTCAATTACTGAAGAGCTTGGTTGTTCCATTGTCTGTGCTTGTTGGATACCATAAATGCTAACAGCTGCACACCAATAGACAAGGGAAACAATAGCCATTGATCTCTTGCACTGATACAAAACAGAGAGTGAGGGCTTCCTGTCACAAATTGTTTTGGGGGTGAAATTTGGGTCCACCATCTTGAACCAAAATCCAAGTGGCCAGGGATGCACAAATCCCAGGCACCATGTTTCCCAGGTGATTACATTTCTTATGGTGGTGCTAATATTTGTGGGTCATCAGTATGGATCTTGCTTCAGGTCACCCTTGTGGTATATAGAATTTGTGGGTAAATTTGTGGATCTCTGCAAGTAGCAATCAATGTACAGTTACCACACAACATCCCCAGGGAAGCATAAATTTCTTATGTTTCCATCAGCAGGGAAAATCATAACTTCAGTCCTTTGGGATGAAAAAGGCATTGATCATCTGAAATTCTTGCCTAAGGTGGCAACAGTAACTCTGACTACTATGTTGAAACACTAGGAAGTCTGAATGCTTGCCTTCATCAACTTCATCCCACAATAAGAATGTCAGAATTGGTGCCCTTCTGAGAAGATTCCAGACCATAGGTAATTGTGCACACCATGAAGGCCATCACAAAGTTTTGGTTGACATTTTGCTGCATCTACCCTAAAGTCATGACCTTATACCTTAAGATTTTCACCTATTTGTTCACCAGTATATGAATGACAGGGCACTGCAGAACCCCATGCACCAGTGACTGCAGAAGAAAGAGAGTATGTTTTACCAGTAAGGAATGCATTCTCTTCTTCACAGATGGAAGAAGACTGTAGGTAAAAGACAGAAGGCATTACTTTCTGACTAACTCTTGTACATTAGCACCAGAAGGTGATGATGTTGCAGGTAGGTTCCCAGACCTGCCTGTGTCAGAGGTTGTCATTTTCTTTATAGAGGTTTGAAAGTAATGTGTGAAAATCACATTTTTGTGAAATTTTATGTGTAATATCATCTGTCACAGGGTCAAGACTTGATTGAGCATAGTTCACAATTGATCCATCAAGGGGAGGTTGTGAGAGTCACAAGTGGCATGTGGACCAACAACATCACACTTTTCCTCTTCGACCACCAGCTTATCTATTGTAAGAAGGTGAGTGACAGGCATTTATGGTAGGGTAGTGAGTTGTAGCAGTCATTTGTTCTTGAAGAAATGTTCTGTATTTGTGGGGAACATTTCTCTCCATCTGTATTGCCTGTGAGCATGATTCATCAGTCTGCTATAAAGATATGCAAAATAAGACAAAATATCGAGTGATATCACAAATTGTACTGTGACGTGCACTTTCATTACTATACAGCCACAACTCAAATATAGAGGCAAAGTGTTTTACATCACTGTTTGCAAGCTGCTGTGCTTATTGGCATAGTGTATGTAGTAAGGTCACATCTGTAGTTGCTCTCCTTCGGTAGGTGTTAGTTAATGCATTTTGTGTACACAGTACAAAATTTTTAAACGTCCATCCTTTGAAATTTTATTTCTTGGAGTCATGACCCTCTGATTCCACATATATGTTACTTCAAACAGAAACCAAGGGAACATATGTGAAAGCTGTCATGTCAATTTGTTTCATTGCAGGATATCCTTAAGAGGAATACTTATGTTTACAAAGGACGGATACACTTGGACACAAGTGAAGTTGTCGACGTTCCAGATGGAAAAGGTAAGGATCAATAAGGTACTCATAACAAGATCAGGTGGAGTCAGTAGGTAGCAGTGGTGGCTCATGGGACTACATTGTAGTAGAGCTGCAGCTAGAATCATTATATGATTAATCAGAAAGGCTTAATACAGCAATTCTTTCAGCACAGCCACTCAAACACTATGTTTAGTGCATAAAGCAGGGTTAGATTTTCTCATATATGCTTGTTTTCTGCCTGATTATGACTGAGAAATAACTAAACCAGGTGTTGCATGACATAAATTCTTAATCTCAGTCTTCTTGGTGAGACTTAATTGCAAACTATTGATGCTCTGTAAATGCTTCACACTGTTCTTGTTCATGTTTATTGTAAAATTGCAACTACTAGAATTAAAACATTCACAAATATGGTTTTGAAAAGAGCTAGGTAAAAATGCCAGCATTTGAACTATTAGGAAAGTTAAACAGATGTACAAAGTCCTCCTTAAAATGCTGTCTGGGCTGCACTCAGGCTGCAGCAATTGTCAGTTTAGCTCAGTGATTCTTATAATAAAACCAACTAGATGCACTAATTTCTCAAATTTATTTTTGAAATAAAACTCTATATGTTTCAGACAGTCCCTCTGCCCATCATCAGGAGTTTTTCACTGTACATACAGCAATGGTATATGTCATGCAGGTTTGCTGACAGCTTGGGAGTAGCAAGCTCTCAGCAAACCTGTATGACATTTACCATTGCTGTATGTACAGTGAAAAACTCCTGATGATGGACATGTAGAGTAAACATGTAGAGTTTTATTCCAAAAATAAATTTGAGAAATTAGTGCATTTAGTTGGTCTGGTTATAAGAATTTACCACGATGCACGGTCACCTGAACATCAGATTAGCTCAGTGAGTGTGCCCACTAGCTGTGTTGAAGCCACTGCACAATTGCTGAATGGGACACAGCCCACTCTGATCTCTGCAGTGCTTAGGGTGTGTTATGAGTATTTGAATTTGTAATGATTTCATTCATATGTTTTTAAAGAATGTATATATATCTCCTAACAAACAGTTTTATTCAGATATGTAAATTTTATCAACACTTCCGGCAGGGCTGCAGCCCTACAGCCCTTATGGACAAACCACCCATGATATGAAGGCATATCCAAAGTTCTGTTGAGCCCTTGTGAATGATCCAGTCAACCACCGGACCCTGATGTTGAGATTTGCTCTTTCATACGGACCTGTTACATCATGTTCCCCATTTTTTATATGAAGACAAGCAGACCCAGCTTCCAGAACAGTGTGTGTGGTGTAACACCTACCTGGCACATGTTCGAAATACTAGAACTATAAAATTATGCCCAACAGCCTGTAGTGTACCATACTTCTCAGAAATGGTGCTGTATGCAAAACGGAGAGGGATGCTAGTGGTAGCATGGAAGTTGTAGCTGAGAGAGGATGAGATTTGGAAAGAAAATGTACATGCAGAGGAGAGACATCAATGATGCAGTACAGGGAGATGGCTGGAAGCTAGAATAGATGAGAAACAGACAAGGAGCAGCACACATGTATAAATAAAGATAGGTACATATGAGGGGAAAGTCTGTGAAAATAAAGATAGAAAGTAAGAGAGGTGTAGGACTGAAATTCAGAGAATAATGTTGTGGGATAGTGGACAAGTCAGAACATTGGGAGGGAAAGATTAACTACGAATCCAGGTAATGTTTTGTATTCTGATTACAGAACATGGCCATACTCTGTTTCTTCTGTTCCAGACTGACATGGCTTTTAATGGCACATAATAGAACAGTTCTGAAGGAAATGGTGGAAAAATTTCCTGTTCACTGCATTACTTGCTTCAAATGTTATGGTCTCTGGTTCAGTGAAGAAAATTTTGTTGAGCACATGATGTCCAACAGGTGATTAAAATTTAATTAAAGAAATATGGTTTCAGATCCACAGTTAGGTGTAATGGTACGGCATGGATTAAAGGTGTATAGCTGTGTCCGTGACAAATGGCTACTGTTTTGCTGTCGGTCAGCAGAAGAGAAGCAATGTTGGCTGGAAGCCATGGCAGAGGAACGTAGACTTGTAGAGAAAGATCGTCAAGATGGTCTTGAATTCCCTCCAGCAGCTCGCCAGCTTGCAAGAATGGCTGCCCGTTGCCAGAAAAGACCACCCAGCAAGCCCAGAAGTATGTAGTCTTTATGATATAGTGACTGAATTCTTTAAAGAATGCATTTTCATCCACATGGCATAGAGAATCCTGTACTCAGTTGGCCTGAGTTAAAGAAAAAAAATATTTTGAGATACAGACTTGACCATGAACTTCATACAGTCACCCCCTCAGGTTATTTAAGTCTTGACTTATGTAAAGTGAACTTTATATACATTTTTCCATAAACCACATATGAAAAAAATTCAAGGTGGATAATACTGCATAATGCTTGGAATGTAAACTTCCATAATCGGGGAATTACTACATGACACAACTGAAAAATTGTGTCAAACTAAGATGCCCTCTGTGAAGAATTGTTTCCAGTGACTTATATACCGCACTCCACACTTAGTTCTGAGGGTTTAACTTCACTCACACTTATATGTGTAGTGTAAATACAAACTCGTATGTTTGGTGAGTAATGGGTCAATGTCCAGCATACATAAAAGTGGAGTTACGTAAAGGTTTGCAGAACAAACCCCTTACATAAATTGGGGAGTGACTGTGGTGTAAGAATGATAATAAACCTTGTAATCTAGATGTGTAACACCATATCCATAAAGTTACCAACTGTTCTGATAATAAGGGCTATATTGTACTTAGTTATGTGCTATTTAATTTTATGTTGGTTCTGTGGTTCACTGTATCAAATGAAGTGTAAAAATGGTTGCAAAAAGTGACTGCATGTGGAGGAGGAGAGAGTTTGTTCAATTCATTGCCATTTTTAAAGGGGTGTTTTAGCATTCTGCCAAAAGAAAATGGGAAAATGCTAATAAAATGGATGAATGGACAAACCTGATGTCCCAACTAAATTAAATAGAAACCTTCTGAATGTAAGGAAAGCACTTTCATGATTCAGATACACCTGCTATTTATTTGACAGGACAAAAGTAATGCCCACAGAATTAAGAATTGGTTTTACAATATTGCCTAACCACAGAAAATAAAATATGACTATCAGAGAGATGTGTGTGATTATGCACTTTCACACACATTTTACATGAAATCTGTGGAGGTAAGCAAACATAATATGTTGGTTACCTCATTGGCAGATTCAAACTGTATTTTCACAACAAATCTTTCCACAGAATGGAATTTCTACTGTGGAAATTCCAGAAGTAAAGCGTGGACAAAATAAATGCTAGAGTTTTAAAAGTGATGTATTTATGAATAGATAAACGTAACAGCAAAAATACTAAGTATCCATTTTCCTCACCTCCCACAGTAATGGTTCCCACACTTTAGGCACCCAGTCAGGATTGCCCACTACATCACAACCTGCTGTACACATATGCCATGTAAGCTCCAGTTATTGCAACATACCACTCCAGGTGACAAACAGTATGAATTTTTTAAGCTATTGTGTAAGAAGACAAGACATGAGTTTTTGGCCAACGGTAAATTCAGTAATGAAGCAGTGCTCATGGCGTGCACACACACACACACACACACATATGGACTACACCATATAATTTCCGGAAGTGAGGGGAAAAATATAGTTGGTTTTGTTGCTGTATGTATGTCATATATAATTCACATTTGAAACTCAGCTTTTGTTTTTGTCTGCTGTATGTAATATGGCACCAAGTGTATGAGTGTAAGAGCTACATGAAATGCAGGTAATGCTCATGTTTATCCTTTCCTTAGATAAGAACTATAAGCGAGACTCTGGATATAGCATGAATCCAACTGAAGCAAGATCCAGTCATCATAATCTTAGTGGTTCACAACCAGCACATGGGTCCTCTCACTCACTGGGAACCAAAGTTGGCAACCTGCTTACATTTGTCAGCAGTAAGAAGGGGCGATCCCTAGCACGGACCTCACCACAACATCAGCATACGTGAAGTACTGGTATTTCCCAAGATGAAGGTCTTCTGGCAGCAACCTGTTCTAGCACTTATAAAACAAAACTGAAAATTAAGCAATTTGTTCAAGCTTGAGTAAAACAGAAAAACACTCGACACAGTGGATGTCCACAGTTCAGGACCTGCACAAATCCAGATGTAAATTTCATACTTTGGTACAAGAAGAGAATGCATAACATGTATGCAACCTGGCTTATAGATAGGTCCTTTTGTAGTTATATTTTAATACAGACTGTTATGTAAAGAGTTCAGCATAAGGTACTAGGAACAGAAATTACAATTTGAAACTGGTTGTACATAAATATTGAGAATTGTGTGGTCAAATGTTAGAGAATGAAGTCTGTAATATTACCAGTATTATAATGATTAGACCCTGTCCATCAGTTGTTGAGAGCATTTGGGACAGAGAACAATTAAATTCTGACATGGAAAGGTCACTGATGTTGATATTCTTCAGTACCTGTTATACCAATCACCACATCCCCAGTAGGCTCAAAAAGTTGCAAAACAGGTTGAATTTGTGGAAATAAAAATGTAAGTGTACACATTATGACAATACTGCCTTTATCAACATTCTTATGTCACTACACCAAAATGTTTAAGGCAATAAGTATTGATATTCAAGGGACAGAAATACACAAGACTGAATACTGAGCCTTCCTATAACTGACATGCAAACTGGGTGTTGATTGTGTGACTTCAAGTACTCCTGCTACAGTTAACAAACATACAGCACTTCCATAGCATCCTGTTGAAGCTTTAATGTAACTGCCCATAACCAAATACTGATGAAATCCATTATACATATCAGCTACAAACTGGAATGATGTCCGTATGCTCACATATCCACTGCTGTGATTTACATGCAGTCCCTTAATAAAAAAAAATATAGTTAATATACAGAGAACATAAATACCATTGTTGTATTAACAAAAGAGAAATCAGCACTGTAGCTTATATACAGCTGTATAAGTATCAACAACTTTATAATGTAAACTATTAGAAAGAATCTGATTGTCATTTACATAACAGAGACCGGAGTTCTTGCTATCATCATTCCTCACTCATAATGAAAATGTGTGTTACTGCCATGGTATACAGTCACTGAGTTTTTTTTTTAACCTAAAAGAGAAGAGAGATTCATCAAATGGCCTAAACTGAGCCCATTTTCCCCTGCTATGATTCTGTTCCTATGGTAATTCCCTACGAGTTACTGTGAGAAATATCAGTAAGTAAGCCTATGGGAAACCCCATCATTCAAACTTACACAACCTTATAACAATGAGCTTATAAGGTAATGAAATATCCGTGATAACATAATGAAGTGGTAAAACATAAATCTGCCTTTGTTGGACTTTCTGACCAGGCCTACAAACTTCACAGAGACGCACATTCTAGAGTCCCAGCTCAGCAGCACAGATGATAGCTAAATACAGTTGTTACTTATGTTGGTCACAACAGTGTTGTTAATATATATGTATATAATTTAAATTGATTGGAGTGTGGAACTATAAGATTATTTGAAGCTTTGTTCTCCCATGCAGAGCCTCAGAATTTGGAACTGTGGAGATGAAAATTTTGAAAAGTGCAAGAAATAACTGCCTTTATATTTTACACCTGGAACTCATACTGATTTAATATCCACCATTATATACATACAACCAATGATACGATGATAATTTGTATAGTACACCTCATTTATGTAATAAATTAGGCCAAATTTTGAGATACCATTTACACAAATTATCTAGTGCAGTGCAGCCAATAAACAGGAAGCACAGAAAATATATTTCTGTTGCAAAATACATGTATATACTTTTTCTGTAAATATGTATTATTATGTATTAGGCTACTGATATTGTACAAATCATGTAACTGTATAATTCCACTAGAGTTAATATTTAAGATGAGTTTTAAGTTGTACTGATGATCTCCTGAAGCTCCATTGACAATTATTACTGCTGAATATGTGTCAGTTCTTATACTGTACTAATAAATTTATGGTTGTGTGTTCCTCTCTATACAGGGAGAAATTAAGTTAACTATTGAAGAGAAAGAAGTGTTGCAGAAACAGATGTTACTGTCTGGCAGACAGCATTTTATGAACCATTGTGTATATAAAAACTTTAAAGTTGATCTAAATATACTAATGCAGTAGTTTTGTAAAGAGTGTGTTGATTTGATTTAATACAGTAAGTACTATACTTTCTTTATAAACTTTTTTCCTGTAATTTTGAACATGGACTTCTACATTTAATACTGCAGGATAACACTCCCACAGGTACATATCTACATTACGTTATGCAGTCTAAACAACTGTCCATTGCAGTTAGATTCAGACTGTACCATTTTATGAGAATACACTTTGTGTTTCCTCCTACTGAATGGGCCTAGGGGGGTTCTTTCCACAGGTGCAATTTAGCTGGGGCATGAAACTCATCACTCACCTCCATCTAGTGGTGAGGTTGAGATTCCCTCAGCTGTTCATAGCAAGCATAACAACATCTTTACTTTGACGTATGGAAAAGTAGATGGGTTACATTAACCCTTTGACGCCAGAATTAAATCTTTGACATCGAAATTAAATCCCCACCCTCCCAGCCACTTTAGTGGCCGTTCAGCTATTTAAAGGGCTCATTGTGCGACATATATATATATATATGTCTTTTGGCGGCTAAGGGTTAATATTTCAGTGCTCTGCTAACACACAGTGAAGGTCAAACAGCATCCTTCAAAATGACTGTTTCAGAAAAATAATTATATGAATTATTTTCCCATCTTCATAACATCCCATGTTTGTTATTTAAAAGATAAAACAGCTGGTGTGTAAAAAAAATTACCACAAAGTGTTGAGGATCCAGAATTGTATGCCAACATCTGTGAACTTTGGGCTCTTGATTTAGGGTAGCTCTATTCTAAATTATATTCCACCCGTTAAGACAGTTGTACCATTTAATCACTGAGGAAAGGTGTGTTGTGTTTATGCCTATTTGAGCACAGTTCTTTTAAAACTTACCACCATTTCTGGGATGCTACTGTTTGGATAAAGAAACAGAGCTCAGATATAGTTAACAGATGAACATTTTCATTTGTTTCGGGTTGGGCATTTTACAAATTATATTAACATAATTTTTGTAAATGTATGTGCTTGTTAAGGTATGTAAACTGTTATGTATGAATGTAACAGACTACCCGTAGTGAAGTTTTCATGGTGTCACCATCTTAAAAATTTCTTTCATTATACAGTGCTGTTTGTTTTGACACTGATGTGTGATGCAGCTCAAGAATAATGCAACAGGAAGGAAGACGGGAAAAAGGTAAGTTGGAATTAGATTGTCACAAAAATTGTAGAGTTACACAGGCTGGATAAACAGTCACATAAGCTATGGGGGAAAAAAAACTGCCTTTGTGATGTGGTAATTATACATGTTTAAGAAATGATAACTTTCAAAACTGCAGTAATGATGCCACTGCCAATTTGAAAAAAATGGTTTACAGGAAATAAACTTCCATCAAATTTTGACAAAACAGACTTTATGTAATTTTCCTCTAACAACAGGACATGCATTGATTTTAATATAGGTTATTGTAATAAAACAAAGAAGTAGTTACAACTAAATTCCATGTCCTGCAGATTTGTAAGGAATTAAGTCAGTAAAGAAAGTACTAAATACATTACCCCCATACTAGTGAAATACAAGGCATAGACACAAACTCCACATGCCAATGCCAACTCAGTAGATGCCACAAAGTGTGTAATGTGTAAGAATCAAGGTACACAATGATCTTCCACCTAACATTAAAATCTTTAATCATGACATGAGTATTTCACCCACCACTGATAGATTATCTTGCAGCTCATTCTTTCTGTTCTGCATAAGAATTTGGTACATATACCTAACTATATTTTTGGTCCGCATAACATAATATTCTTAGACGATTACTATGAAAAGCTCTACAAATCACATATTTCATACTTGTACGTGGTATCAAATTCATGCTTTGACTTGCTGCATCAAATACATCAGTGAAATGTAAGTGCTACATAAATTATATTCTAATTCTATTTTGTTCCCAGGCTCTGAAATTGTCCCACCTATGTGGATGTGCAAGAACAAATCCTCAAGTGTGATGGCAATACAGAGTTGGTGCTCACTTAACATAAACTTCTTAATTCTGTTACATGCAGTGAGTTATGGGTGTCCGCTGGACAAACCTCAACCACTGTTGGGATAAGGGATATTGCCCTGGAATGTGTTGTGAAGGCAATCGAAAACATCTGTAATGTAAAAAATACAACTAGCACTACCATTATTAAGTCGTCTCAGCGCATAATTTTTTATTCCGTTCTGAGGTGAAATAAGAACCGTTCTGTAAGCAATTTTCCATTAAACGTGAAAATTCAACAGGTTCATCTGGTATTGATACATCCGAGGATTACCATCATGTACGTATCTCATCATTTTCCGTGTGATCTGAAGCTTTACTCGATAAATCTGTAACAAATGTTTATTACTCCTACGCCGTCACTGACAAGGAACTCGAGTCAATTGCAATCATACGATCCGGTTCTGGGACTGCAGAATGACATTTGGCCCACTTCCAACATCCTGCCCAATACACTAGCACGATTTTTACTTTCCATGTTATTGAGTTACTTCATAAGTCTCAGGAGCAAGTGTAATTTCCTTATTACTTTCCTCAGTACCTCTGTACAGGGACTATCTGTAACACGGATCAGCAGCCAGGTGTAACCATCGTATTCATGAAGGTTACTCGCAACCTAACCTATCCTTGGTGAAGAGTGATTGAGTTTAGAGCGTTCAGGATATTGAATTTCTGAACAAATTTTATCGTATGTGTACCCAAGTTAATAACATTAATGATTTTTTCAAAACTTTGGGTTATTGATGCTTGAATATATAAAAAAATAGAATTCACTGAGTTTTGTTTTATTGACCCTAGTAAGTATGGAAATTATGTCAATGTTTAAAGATTGTTCGAACATTGTATAACGTAGTCTACAAGGCGAGTGAAAATGGCGTCTGATAATGAAGCATCTTGTGTTTGTGACCCAAATTTTGCAGTTATTTGCTCGTTTTTAGAAAAATTCGGCAAATCATGTGGAATTACGTATCCAAATTTCATGGAACTTCAGGAAATGCTGGAAAATTCTCAAGAAGGTTAGCATATATGTTGTCTTATAGAGTACACACTTTTTGACAAAAGCGTCCTGTACAGACATGAAAGATGTTTGTTTTTGTTTATCAGAACGGGTTATCAGCGAATTGTGGCCCATTCGTAAATAAAGACAAAGCAAGACTAATTTATTTTGAATCCCGCATCGCTTGGCTCGTTCGAATTTGTGAACGGCTTTGAATTGTGTGATGACAGGTGTATTTTGTGAACACCGCAAGAGCATTGGTGCTGCCCTCACTGTACATCACCTATCATGTTATGTAGCGGGATTTATGAAGTGATTTCCAGTCTGACTAATTAATTAGACCACAGTTGGAATAAGTGGAGGTCATTTGTTTATTTGAAAAGTTTTACATTTTTTGAGGGTTAGTAGAAAATTGGACATTTCGGCCTTTTTATTTGGACTGTATATGACCACCCCCGTTTACAGCTTTGGTTTTAACAGCATAAAGAATTCATTATTTATGTGAATGGTGCGTGTATTTTTTAAGTTTTTCTGTATTTCATCTCCGTGTAACTAGATACCCAAGCTTCAGGGCAGGTATTGTATGTAGTACTGGCAGCTACTCACGTTCAGTAATGTATTCAAGGAGCCAATGAAGAAGTTCCTACAATCATTATTCCCATTAAAAAAAAAGCAAGTTGTACACATTGAACATCGGTCTGTAAGAATTGTAGCAGAATGAGATGATAAGGGGTGTTTAACTGTATCTTGACACTTTTGTATGTCTCTGGTATAAGCAGTATGCCATTGTAGGTCAAGTATTCATTGGTAGATGCCTGTAATTGTTTTAAGGAATTAAGAAATCCAAATTGAATGATAAATTTAAGGTTGTGTTAGTTTAGCTTGGTTTAATTTTCTTAAATGTATCGCTTGGTTTGTGTTGAAGCTAGTAAGGGTAACTTAAGCAACACTTCTATAACATGCTTGGCAGTAGTTGATGTAATTTTGGCACATGATAGTATGGTGCTAGTAGATATTCATTATATTTTAAACTTTTCAGATAGTGAAATATACTATCAAAGTTTCAGGCATTTTACAATGCCAAAAATATGCGACATACTCTGTCATACAATTTTTATACCATCATACTCTTTCCTTTTAATATCCTTCTCTTTAGTATTCTGGTTCTATGAAAGAGATGAATAAAAATGTGCTATTGACATGTTGGAGCACATATGCATGCAAACAGCACAATCCTATTAGCCCAGGCTTTGCTGCTTGAGGTATTAGTGAATTTGGTCATCTCTGGTCAAAAATGAAAGTGCAGTGAAACAGGTACATGTGACCCTAATTGTATGACACACTGTGACTATATACATGCATATAATAATATAAAAATGCCAACAGTGTATACTAATGGAGTGAATTCACATTTATGCTGTGTGGTTATGGAAGGAGGGAAGCAGCACAGACTAACAATAATGGATAATTCAGAGACTTGGAAATATCCACTCTCTGTGCTGCAGTCATCCTTGAAATTCACTTAATGATTACTTTTAAATAATCCTTTCAACTTATTTCTTCCTTTGACTTGCTGAAGGCAACTGGCTTTGCCATAATCAAGACATTAGACACCCCATATATGGCATCTAACAAAGAAAACCTCTTCCAAAACAGTTTTGAGATTATTGCCTTGATTAGCATGTTTCTGTAAAAAGCATCCCATGTATTGTGGCATTCACTCCATTCTCCATTGGTTAAATTAGAGCAGTCAATCCAGATGGCATGTATTTCACAAGTAATGTTGAACTTCTGTTTTCTGGACATTGTCACTTGCTTTTATAGATGCATGATTTAACATCAGTGTAGCCATTGTGTCACCTTTCAATCTCTGATGCTTGCCTACCTGTGGCATAAAGTCATTATCAGACCACTGTAAACAGCCAGACTGATTCATACATGCTTGACTATGATTAAGGTATATGACAGGCATGTTGGTGCTTTTACTAGCTTTGAAGGAACATGTTTTTTTAATGTCCAACACAAACCGTGATTTTGTGAGCCTTTAGCATTGACACAACACAACATGGTAATTGTCATCTTTTACAAATTGTTTGCACCAAGGTTATAGCCATTTAATTTTTCTCCTTTTATATCAGTCTCCCAAATTTTTTGTTTTATTTACAGAGCAATAACAAACCCAAGGAACTGCCATAACCCCACTCTTCCTAATGCATCAGAAAAGGTTTTGCTGCTTAACACATACTGTTCCAAATACTAGTCCCTTGTGCACTTTTATGGTTAAAACATCCTGATATAGCTATATGGAATTGCTTTATAAGTTGATAATTTCAGTGCTTATTGCTGTGATGTGCCACTGGTGATCTCAGGGTGGGTACAAGTGGTGGGCTTTTGTAAACCTGGTAATGAGCCTTTGGGTTCCATAAAGTGTGGGGAATTTCTTGCCTAACTGAGAACCAGTTAGCTTCTCAAGAAGAACTGCTCCATGAAGTAAGTGCCACTGGTGAAAAGAGAACTGCTAACTTGATTTATTAATGCATCTGTTATCTTGATCATGTTTATCTGTCTGTCCGCATGCAACAACCGGTTCCCACTGGATGGACTTTCATGGCATTTGACTTTTGAGTATTTTTTTAAAAATTTGTGAAGAAAATTTAAATTTCATTAAAATCTGACAGTAATAAAGGGTACTTCACGGGGAAACCAATATACATTTTTGATCACGTCTCACTCACTTCTTCATAGAATGAGAAATGTTTCAGACAAATTTGTAGAAAAAATCAAAGCACATGTTTTATGTTCAGTAAATTTTTTTGACATTCATGCCATTTGTGAGATAATGTGGAAAAATATTGTAGAGCCAAGCAGACAACAGATGACAGTATGATGCATGTGCATTGCATGCTGGATACCAAAGGCTACAAATACACACTCAGAATATGTAATACTTATTGCCTTTCCACTGCAACAGTGGTTGAACGAATGCACATCAGTGTTAAGTTATACATACATTGTCTGGCATACTTGCCACACTGTATGTCACTGCTGTTCTTTAGGTGGAAATTACTTTTTGCAGCATCTGTATTAATTCTAGTTTCTGTTTTACTGTCAAAACAATGCACATTTTTCTGCCATTTTTATAACAGTACAAAAAGAATTGACAAGAGTTAACCAACACTAAAAGTAAAATCTACAGGACTAAATGTAAATTAAGTGTGAAAGGGTAAGGAACATTTGATCCCTGCAGTTTGAATTAAATGTAAAGTGCCTAGAGTCAGAATAATGCAGTTAGTACAGTGAGTAAGGCACATGCTGGACAGCTGAGGAATTAAGGTTTAATTGCTGGCAGGGGCAAGAGATCATTCTGTTTTCCAAAGTGTCCAGACTGGCTTTGGGGCCCACCTAGCCTCCTAATCAGTGTGGTCTGGGGCTCTTTACTCAGAGGTAAAGTGTTCATGGCATGGACCTAGCCACACACCTCCATATGGTGCCAAAGTGGAGAATGGATGGAGCTGTACTGTCCTCATCCCCATATTGTTTCATTTCTTCTCCAGGGACAGCTTTGCTTTATTTTGCAGTGTTTGTAACAATGCATTGTAATAAAGTCAAAAGTAATGATGGTATGGGAAACCTATGAACTGTGCGTGAAGTTAAAATCTGTAAGAAATTGTAGACTGTAAAGACTTCTGGCTATACTGCTGTGTCAATGAACATTCAAGACATTTCCGGTGTAAGCAAGCAAGCAATCTTTTTCAGTCGTAACCTTTTTTAGACGTGTTTGACATTCTGTTTCAATCTTTGGATTACTTTTTATAACTTTGCAATAAAGGTAAAGGTAAAGTTCACCCTAGAACAGGCCCCAAAGGCCCATAGGGTGAGTAGAGGTATAGCTCTAATCTTTCTTTAACCTTGGCACTAGGTGGGGTGGGATGTGAGCACCATGTCCCGGCCACTTTACCCCCAGGAAAGACCCGGTACCCATTGTGTAGGAGGCTGGGTAGACCCCAGGGCCAGTCTGGATGGGTGCTGAAAATCTCACTCCCCACCGGGATTCGATCCCCAGATCATCCAGCCTGTAGCAAGTCGCTGTACCAACTATGCTATCGTGGCCCATAACATTACAATACCCTGTGGAAATAGGATTTGTTTGTGTTTGGGCTAGAAAAAAAATAAACACAAATTTGGAAATAGTTGTACCTGGTGACCATTACACTGAAGTTTTTTGTTTTCTTATGTTTGTTTTGACGAAACCAAGTATCGGGTTTTACTTAGATGTTCAGTGATTGAAGCTTCTCTTACATTTATAGTATGTTGATTACTTGTATTATGTAAGTTTATGTTGGGTATTACTAGTGCCAGTGGTAATATTCAATATCAGTTGAAGCTTAATAGTAATGGTATAACCCTTAGAGTGTGAAACGTAATCTGTCTTATGTAAAGATTCATTTTATACTGTGCAGTAAAACACTCTTAGTTATAAAAACCAATCAGTCACTTCTATATGGGGAAATAATTGATGTTTATTCTGAGATCGAGACTAAACATGTAAAAACACTGTATGGGCAGAATATAAAAGTTTTAATATTAGTCCTGGTGGTACATAAAGTAACCGGGAGGCTTTAAAGGGTTTATAAAATCCTGGGACCTCATCTCTACCAACTAAAGATTTGGTGTTTCTTCAGTCCTTCCAGGAAAATGCTAGGGTAGTATCATAGATGAGTGGTGGCAAACAACATATGGTGCCTAGAATAGGGCATGACAAATTCCAGGATAGTACCCTAAATGAACTATGGCAGATTCCAGGGTAGTATACAGAATGAGCCATGGACAATGACAGGATAGTACCTTGAATGGGCCATGGCAAATTCCAGGATAGTACCATGAAATGGGTTGTGGCATATGCCATGATAGTACCATGAAATGGGCTATGGCAAATGTCAGACTAAACTAAACTCCGTGGCCTTAGTCCGCACGCGAACTATACCGACAGAGCGGCCGCCGCCGGTCGGCGAAGTTAGTGCCAACTTTTGCGGATAGAGGGGTGTCACGTGGTCAGCGCAA
>Ga0123354_10005325_pt1 | contig 18660 bp, 11 predicted proteins | sample TergutLab28metaG_2_FD_97872 | JGI IMG/M metagenome (GOLD analysis project Ga0123354, IMG submission 97872) | Labiotermes labralis P4 segment gut microbial communities from Petit-Saut dam, French Guiana - Lab288 P4 | ecosystem: Host-associated > Arthropoda: Insects > Digestive system > Gut ...
TATTTCTTTTATGTAACCAGGAAGTTTGTTATATAATTGAGTCCCTCATATTTATTACACTTCTCTTATATAAATCGGTACTATATGCTTGGATGTGGATATCCATCTTTCTTCGTGTATTTATTTCTTTTTAAGAATTTCTGTGAAATTGCACTTATGAGGTTGGGATTCTTGTGGTGATGGTGCCATACATTCATTTCTTGTTGGATGTTGCAACATGTTCAGTGGTAAAACATTTCAGGAAACCCAAATCTGTTTAAAAATGCACTGGACATTCATATATTCTCTATTGCAAGTTATGTTCAAAAGGTTCAAAATTTGTTGCTTAAACGACTTATAATCGAATAAAATATTTTTAGGCTACCATCTGCATCAGGTGTCTGAAAGGCAAATAAACCAACGTTTTGAGAATTATCTCTGTTATTATCATCAGGGAACTGCATATAAGAACCAAATTTTCTTGTATGTGTTAGGAACCAAAACAAGAAGAATTTCATCGCCCCATCAGACAAAGACTTGCTACACCAAGCTCCAGCCCCACTCCACCACGAGCTAACAATAAATCCACAGCAGCAACACTCACCCGCATCAACAATACGAAGAACAAGGAGCAAAATGGCAGTGGTTCAGGGGGCTGGTTTAAGTCTCTTGACAGGCTCACTAAAAAGGGAAAGAATAGGGTGATGGTAAGTACAAGTGATTCCAATTCAGACCAAACAGACTGATTCAGCAAGAAATATAGCATTATGTGCTTAGGAGGTAACCGGTCTGATTTCTTACAGGAGACTTGACAAGCATGATTGAATTAAATCTTCTCTGGCTGACACCCACATCTGGCATTCCAAACACACCAACATTTCAAAGATGAATTCCATCCCAGAAACAGCATGCTTGAACCGTCAGGTGTGGTTGACAAAAATGAGAAGATTTTATTGAATTCTGCTGTCATGACAGCTTCAAGACACAGGGCCTGACTGAAGGTTTTCATGCTTTTCTTCAGCCACACTATGAAAAAATTCCAACATCACTTCCTCCAGTGTCCCTCTCAAACTGACATTAATCACAAGTCACATCATTATACCATATTTCACAGAACACTACATCCAGCGGTTCACACAGTGTCATAAAACAACCCAATATACAGTGAACTTGGGATGAGACACAGTGCATCTCAGCTCTCCAGCCTCTGTCTGGAATTTAACCCTGAATCCTGTCATCAAGCCTGCAGCATAGTCACTATATCAACTGAGCTATCTTGGCTGATAACATATAATCCATAACAATCATAAAGTAAAAACTGACATTAGCCATATAATTTTCCTGTTCTCAACACAGAAAAGCAACTTAAGGGAAACATTTCAGTTACATGTACTTTGATATATATCCTTGACTAACAAACTTGGAACTTTAAAAATTCTTTTGCCTGCCATTTAAAATTGACTCAGAAATCTGGATGGGCACTTCTCCATGTCCTGAAACGTGTTATTTAATACATATATTTTCCTACGGACATTATACACTGACACTCAACACATTTTGCACGAAGATAAAAGGAGTATCATGGTCAGAATTTGTATTCAAAAAATGTCATGCTAAATGCTATGTGAATGTCATGCTAAATGCTATGTGAATGATAAAATTTGAAACCTGAAGCTTGTGTTTTATTTCTATCAGCATGATAAGGATGCAGACATTGTGACAGAAGATGAGAGCAAGACAATCAAGCAATATAACAGCAACAGCAGCAGCAACAAGTACTTGAGATTTTTTGGGGATACAGACCAGGAATCTGAAACATCAGCGCTCCATCAGCCAAATCATCAGACACTACGCCGCTACAAATCAAACGGCAACAGTGGCACCAATGGTACAAGAACTTTCAACCATAACAGATTACAGGTTCCATCAAGGAATTCAGGGGGAATGGGTCTACGCCACTATCGCAGTGCTGGAGATGTGGCAACTAGTTCTGCTGAGAGCACGACTGAAGGAGACAGCAGTCAGCAGTCACAGCGGTCTGTTGTTTACCTCCATGCAGCCACTGGTGAGTACAGGCAGTGCTATAGAAACACACAGGGTGTTCAGTATATGTGCTAATCCAAAATAAGAAGCAAAAATTTCCAAAAACAGTGTTGTTACCATCAAGTCAAAACTTGTTAAGTGGAAATTACATAATTGTAGAGCAGAAAGAAAAAATGTTGGGCGCTTAGTGATAGGTGACCCCAAATTATGTTACACAATTTTTTGATTCACTAGTTAGTTTAATTTATTTCAGATAAACATATCTGGTTTGGATGAAGTATGAGAACACACAAGACCCGCTAAGTGGTACTAGTATCACAAAATTAAAAAAAACTCCACACACAGCAGATTTTGACTTTACAGCAATGAAATGTACTTTACACCCCTGCAACGTCTCTTAACATAAAAACTAATTACTTATCCTATGAAAGAAATGTATTTATTGCAAGATACCCCCTTCATTAACTGCCAAGTGCAGCAATATAAAGTTTTACCTACTCCTACAAGCTTTTGTCATGTAATGCTGAAATATAGGGTTCACTTTATCTTTTACAAGACCTACCTGTCTAAATTCTGTACCACCTCCCTGTACATCAAACTACAAGGCATGTACAACCAATACCCATTCATGGCAGGGTTAGGGCTGTGTATGTGGTGTAGCTGTTTGTTGACTCAGTAAACGCAATGGCTGACAATGCTGTAGAACATTACAGTTGAATGGGTGAGTAGCTAGCACAGACACCATCACAGTGCAGGTTAAAGATAACACACCAGATGCTGAAACTGTCCACACAGGACCAGAGGGACATCCAGGGACCCTTTCTCCTTGGCGTCAAATCGCATTAACACAATAAAAGCCAAGTGTTACTTCATACATTTCAAAAGCTGCATACCAAGATTGAGAAAAACATCAGAGTTAAAATCACTGATTGCATTATTAGGCCGAATGATAATACATGCCTCATGTGGTCCACATAATTCACAATAATCTGAAAGTCGTATAATGGGAGGTGGAACAACATCTTGCATAGAGCCCGGATTCCCCACTGGGGAACCTGGAAGGGGGCTTATATACCGGGATCTTTGAAAGATGAATGAAGGAGAGCTACAGGAATGGGGCTCTGGCAGTGGGCATCTGTTTCCATAGGGGCCCCCCTTTTGGGGAACACAGAGGGACGCTCCTTTCCTAGGGCCTTTGAGAGAAGGGAAAAATTTCTTTATTTAGAGAAATTTTTATGAGGAATATGAGAGATATGTAAAAAAGATCCTGTAAAGAGGCAGCTCTCTCCATAGGGGCCCTGTTGGGGAACTTGGAGGGGGTTCACTTACTGGGTCTTTTGAGAGAAAGAGAAAATGCATAGCAGGTTTCCTTTTTCTTGGACCCAGAGAACATTAAAAGTTAAGTCTGTGGGCCATCTGGAACTTTAGCAAGGAACAGGGCTCCCCTGAGCTGATACCAGATTATGGAACACAAAGGGCCCGTTTATAAGGCCCAGGTGCATCGGGACCATAAGGGCTCAAACCCAAATACTAATCAATCAATCAATAAATAAATAAATACAGCCTGGATTTATCACCATGTGATTGTCATGTCTTTGGACTGGTAAAGAAAGTCCTCAAAGGCTGCTCATTCATGTCAGACAGCAACCTGTTTGAACTGTGGTATAGTGATCTAGGCAGCAGCCCAAGCAATCATTTGTAGATGAGATATGGTGATTTGTGCGTCAGTGGAACTTCTGTCCAAATGCCTGTTGTGATTTTTCTAACTGTTGCAGTACCTTCCTCCATCAGATTTCAAATGTACAAGCCTCATATTTATGTGTGTTGTGGTTTTCTAATCACACATTCAGGGACTGACTGTAGAATTTGTTTTGTTTCAGTGGGAGATATACCAGGCCCACCAAGATCTCAGCGTAGCGGAGTCACACGTAGAGCACAAAGCAGGGAGGAACTGTCCTCCACAGGAGGTCCCTTGCGTCCATTGCAACCACAGACTCGCACGGTATCACGTTCAATTTCTGTAAGTGTACTTCAAACTAACTACACAGTACAAAATATTTTTTGATTAGTTACTAGTTACTTAGCTGGCCAAGATATTCCATGTTTCAAAAAAGATCAGCACTGTAGCCAACCCACTTCACGTCTTCACAGCCTGTGCCTCTCAGTCCAATTTCATATTCCCCTATAAATTAACCCCTGTTCCCTCAAGCAGTCATTCCCTTCAGTTTTTCACTGAATATTTTGCATGTATTTTGTGCATCCCCTATGTCCCATGTCTCTAACAAAGGTTTAAATCAAATTGATTTTGAAAATTTTACAGGTCCTTGCCCCCTTGAAGCCTCGTCATTATAGAGAAGGGCTTGAAGTGCACTATGACAATGATGATAATGGTAGTAAAACTACAGGACGAAATGATAGCGGGAAACCTCCAAAAGTGCCCGCGTCCCAGCATTCAAGTGGAAACCTGACGATCAACCGCAGTAGTGGTGTGAACAGACACAAAAGTAACGGTGAGAGAAGTAAAGAAAATCATACAACACCACACAAGCAAACAGTCAATAAATCAACGTCCACCGGATCACTAGGTCGGAAGAATGGGACCATTCAGGGGCAGTGTATTAGAGACAGAGCATCAACGGAGAAGAAGTACACAGCCCTAAACTCATCTACATCTGCAGAATCTCTGAGCCAAAGGCAAAACAGGGACAGCAGTGCAAGTTCCAAGAAATACTCAGCACTGAACTCCTCAGCAGCAGAACTCAACAGCAGTAAGACCTACAGAACAGCAACCAAAACAGGAAATGAAGACAGTACACAGAGAAATTCAGCAAAACTGTCACGGTCAGCTTCCATGCCAAAAGACTCCGGACTTGCAGCAGGCTGGTTCAAGCTACGCAACAAGAAGCAAGGGATGTAATTTAACGTAAAGAAGTCAAATATAAAAAGGCTGTGAGTTTTATCACGCTTGGGTTACAAACTGCTGATGCTTTAAGTTGCTAGGAATAAGTCAGTGTACAAAGTGAAGAGAGCAGTGAAATGATCCTTCCATTCCTGTGAATGGCAGTCACAAGTAGAATAGAGAACTAACGTATTGATTCTAATCTTATGGTAGCCTAACTGTTCACTGCTCTACTTGGTACATTAATCTTTAACAGTAATGAATATTTCATGTCCTCACACGCATAGAATATGTTTTGCAAGTCTCATCATATCTTACGCATATAATGGTCTCATACTGGGTGCATTTATTTGATGGTCAGATTTCATTTGGAAAGCACAGGCAAACCAAGTCCACCCAGCCCCAGCAATTAACTGCTCAGCAGGGAATTATGCAGAGACAAAACTATACATGCATAACATATAGCACATTCATCCACACAAGAACAGAAGATATCCTGGTATTTTAATTGTGGGCTACAGGTCCTAACATTAATTCAAATTAACACTGCAATGTCTATAATGTTTACAATCATGAAAAATGTACCACGTTACGTGGTGAGAAGAGTAATATCAGTGCTCGGTCAACAAAGAGAAGGAGATATCACACTAACAAAACTGACTGGTACAATGTAAATGTTACTGAGTAACTTGGACAAACAAGTCAAATACCACTCAATTATTATACCAACCACTGCACTTATATAAATTTATAAAATTTACACCTTAAAACATTAAAAACACTCTGACATGTTTCGGTCCTAGGACCACCATCAGAGAGCTATATCGTCCTTGCTAAAGTTACACTAATAAAAGTCATATTAATTTCACTATTCCAGTTGGTTTTGTGGCAGTATGCCTGTAATATAAATTATACCAAGTAAGTATCGTCAAAATAAATATAGAATAATTTTATACACAAATAATTAGGCTTGTTGAACTGATGTGAATTTATTCTTTAATGTTTTAAGGTGTAAATTTTATAAATTTATATAAGTGCAGTGGTTGGTAAAATAATTGAGTGACTTGACAACATGCACGGTGTAACAATGAAAATAAGTCGAATATATTAGAAGAATGAATCTAATAAAATCAAACTCAAAGCTCAACATGGCTAATATGCCAACCATATTGTCAATTTAATGTTGGCAATTGCAGGTTTTGAGACAGATGTGACATTTTACTGCATGACATTCAAGCCATTTGTCATGCGTCCTCAACTCTAGATGTAAGTAATTGCTCCATTGAGAAAAAATGCTAATTGTTTCAAAATTTCAATGGAAATTTTACATATTGGAATATTATTACACACTAAATACACCAGAATTTATAATGGAGACCATTCTCTGCTAGATGGAGTACACAGTGGCACAGTTGGTTCAGGCACTGTGCCACCAGCCGGAAGGTCATGGGTTCGATTCATTGGGACTTTTCATTGATGTATGTAATCCTTCTGACTGCACTATGGCCCTGAGGTTGAGTCAGCCTGTAGCAGAAATGAGTACCAGGGATATCTCCTAGGGAATAAAGGCAGCTAGTGGATAGGGCTGACAAACTTACCACCTTCAAGTGGTGAATGTCTAGAATTCTGGCAGACTCAACCTGCTAGAGCCCTAAGGGCCCATCCAGGCCTGGAATGGGATAACTGTACCTTTTAAAACTCTCTACTAGTATAAGAACTTGTCACCTCCATCTTTAGGACAGGATAACATGCTTATTGTTCCAAAAACTAGATAAAGACAGTAATTCCTCCTGAATATCAGTAAGTTTCTACCAAGACTACATACTATCACATACCAGAAAACAGTAACATTCACAGTATATGCCATGAGGGCCTCCAGTCTCCTACATTAAAAGTGTATCATCTAACGCAGGGGCCAGAATATCATACTCAGTACAGTGACTCACTGTAGGCTTGACGGTCTGGAGTTCAAATCCCAGTGGGTGCAAGAGATACTCTTCTCCATACCCATTCAGACCAACCCTAGGGCCCTTACCTATCTAAGCATCTGAAAGAGCATCAATTTTAACTAAACAGTACATGTGCAGAACACAGTATAAGGGGCTGTGCCATAATAAACCATCCTCCTGCCAGGTCAGTGTGTATACATCAACTAACCATACCAGTCTAACGTTATGGTTTTAAAAGCTATTAACATAAGCGACACTACATGTGAATGACTACCAATATGACAATAACTCTTTTGTCAGTAGTTAACACATTCGGTTGAATAAATCTATAAGCAGTAGGTTTACAGAACTTAATTTCTGAATGGTGCTACATTTTAAAACCATGTTCCAAATTGTGATATATGTGAATAATGGACATAATAATGTTTGAATGTCTGCGATTATTAATTAAAGAAGCTATTAATAGGTAAGCTGAGGGACTTAAGATGCACACATGTGACACTACCTTATTCCCTACAAACATAAGAGGTAAGATTAACTTCCATCTGATATTTATAAACACAAATTACCTTTCAGGGTAAGGAATGGCATAGAAATGCTCCCCCCCCCCCAAAAAAAAATGTAAATAACTGTAGAAAGCTACGTTTTTAAATAACTTAAATATCGAGTAATATTAATGTAAACGACACATAAAATGAATTCTGCAGTATGGTGCTGAGATGTAACATAATACACATGTTAATTCAGTTAACTAATTATATATTTCAAATGTTATGTTTAAATGTGCTGAGTTTTCGAATTGTGAAACACTGTTGTGATTTTGTTTTCATTTTTTACTAACTACAAGCTAATGCAAATTTCAACATGCCTGTAAATCAAAAGGAACCAATATTCCAATAAAGTTTACTGTCACCAGCCTTATTTCACTTTAATGACGGTATTACACTCATTGTACCACAACACCCAGTTACTCCAAATAGAGAGTTTTCAGATGTGAACTACATTCCTATCTCTCTGCCATGCATTGGACATCTCCTACTGTGTTTGGAGTAAGCATGACAAATGAAGTCAAATTTACAAATATATGCCTTTTAACTAATGTAGCAAACATCTATTTTCCTAGTATGTTACCTCACACATGTGTTCTGTTTTTAAACCTACATAATCCCCTCCATCACTTATTCTCTATTATGTGGGTTCATAAACAGCCTCTCCATGCATAATCGTTCTTATAGCATTTCCAACATAAAAGAAGCAGAAAAGTGAAACAAGAAAATATTCAAGGTAAGATAAAACACCTTATTGAGACTACATTTGTCCATTTGTAGTGTATTTCATTTGCTGCACAACACAGTGCATGTTGTATATTCTATTGTTTGTGGTGCACATTATTTATGCTTCTGTTTTTATTTATTCTGGCATACAAATCGGTATACCTTACTAGTAATACTGATTCTGGTACACAACAACATATATGTTCGTACCCTTACTGATTCAAGTACACAACTCTATGTACAGCTGTATTCATACTGATTCTGTTGCACAACACCATTTATTCTCCCATTTAAACTGATTCTGGTGCATAACTCAGTGTACAGCTGTATTCATATTGATTCTTATGCAGGACACTATTTAGGCTCCTATTCATATTAATTCTGGCACACAACACTGTGTATGTTCCTACTTTTATTGATCCCCAGACACAACTCTGTGTACATCTGTATTCATATTGAATCAGGTGCACAGTGCTGTATTTACTGTTTCTGGTACACAAGTCTGTGTGCACTTGTATTGATTCTGGTGCATAAAAGTGTGCATTTGAATGCATATTGATTCTGAAACACAACACCATGTATATTACTATTCATACTGATCATAGTACACGACTCTCTGTACATCTGTACTCATAATGATTCTGGTTTACAAAGCTGTGTACGTTAATATTTTTATTGATTCTGGTACATAAATCTGTCTATATTTGCAATCACAGTTACCCTGGTGAAAAAACACTTTAATTTCCTATGCAGTGTACCTAAGGCTGAAGGTACATACACGCAGTAACTCACACTATAAAATGCACAGCTTAAACTAAATGTGTTGAAAGAAATGGCTCCGAATGTGTCTGTTCTTGTAACGTACAAATGTTATTATGTAATTTTCTATTTACTTTTTGATCAATGCACTCAGATATTAACAGGAAAAGATACAGTCTTCTGCAAAACCATTAGCATTTATTACACTTTATCACATCTGCATTACACTATCTTTAGTATTTCTGTAATCATTATCAGTACAATTTACTACATACTACTACATGTGCATATTATCGTCATTGATATATAACCAACTTTGCAGTCATAAAAATGTATGCAATCAGCAGTTTCTTTCACATATGAAGCCCAAATCAAAACTAAAACAGACTGTAAATGAGTCCCTTATGTTATCTCTGTTATTAAGTCATGTAATCTGACCACTGTCCTCATCAAGAGTGGCATTAAAGTACTAAACATTTTCTTCATTCAAAGAGAAATGCCTCACTAACATATTCTCTTTGGATAAGTACACTGAGCAATTTTGTCTGCTACGGAATTTTTCATTGACATAATCCTTCCAGCCGCACTATGGCCCTGGGGTTGTATCTGCCTCTAACAGAAATGAGTACCAGGAATATTTCCTGAGGTGTAAAGGCAGCCAGTGCATAGGGCTGACAACCTTACCACCTTCATGTGCCGAATGTCTTGAAATCTGGGAGCTTTAACCTCCTGGAACCCTCAGGGCCTGTCCAGGCCTGTCATGGGATTGCTTTTTACATACAGAATGCTTTCTGGGCTCATTTGTTATTCTCCATTTGCATATCAACAGTATTCCAAAGGTGCTCTTGACTGTTCTTCTGGCATTTGATAAGGTGTGAATATAACCCCCTCTTATGCATTAAGGCATCTACTTGGAAACTCTCTAGTAAATTTAAACAATGGTTATGTCTCACTTCTTAGTACCACAATTGAAAGTTTTACAACTGACAATAGTATTTGAACATCATCAGTAACACTGAAGATTCAAGTATTCTGAGATGTTACACTGTGTTGTTCATCCAACTCAGCATAACGTTCCAGAGGACTCAGATCATCAACCACACTGACGTAAGATCTTGAAATCCTGGATAAGAAATACTGAAATTACTGTTGTTTCTAAATTAAGAGAGCCAGCTATTACAAAGGATCCCAATATGAAAGACATGAAAGCTGAAAACAATGCAAGTTGTGTACATAGTCTCTTCAGAGTCCTTACAATCATGGCTGCCTCTTGTAGACACTACGCATTAACACACAATCTGAACAAATTTTCGTGCATCAAAACTCTGAAAAATTGCTCAGTTATGGTGATGAAGGATACATTTCTAGCAACATAGTCATAAGGCAGTAAGTGGGATATGAGGCTGATTCCAGAGGCACAAAGCATCATCACAACCCATCAACACATGGAATGTGCAACAGCAAATCAGAGGACTGAAGATGCCTAGCAAAAAGAATGGTATCTCCTACCTGCTTACAGCTTATAATGACAATGGTGGAATAAATGACAGTAACCTGAACCCACATTTATTCAGATTCATCCCAACACGTTAACTATAACTGAAATATAAAGAAGTGTACCATCAAACACAATTCTTTATTTCCATACAAGCATGTGCTACATGTTTCGGTTCATCAGAACCATCAACTGGCACCTTTATTACAAGAGTTTAAAAAATGTAAGTCAATATGCAACATGCAAAATATACACTTGCATTGTATTTTAATGTTGGAGAACAGGGTGTTGAGGAGAATATTTGGGCCCAAGAGGAATGAGGTAATGGGGATGGAGAAAACTACATAATGAGGAGCTTAATGATCTGTACTCCTCACCCAATATAATGCAGGTGATAAAATCAAGAAGAATAAGATGGGTGGGGCAACCTGAGGGAAAGAGACCACTGGGGAGACCCAGGCATAGATGGGACGATAATATTAAGATGGATCTTCAGGAAGTGGGATGGGGGGTATGTACTGGATTCAACTGGCTCAGGATAGGGACAGCAGCGGACACTTGTGAATGCAGTAATGAACCTTTGGGTTCCATAAAATGTGGGGAATTTCTTGACTAGCTGCAAACCGGTTAGCTTCTCAAGAAGGACTCTGCTCCATGGAGTAGGTAAGTAAGTAAGTAAGTAAAGTAACTGTATTTTAGTACCTTATGCTTTAAATTTTTGTATTTGTTGGCAATCCAAGCTTGACTGCCTGTCACAAATTTACTCAGATTCATCCTGCTGTGTTTACTATAATCAAAATACAAAGAATTGTACCGTCAAACACAATATAGTAATGCCATACAACAATGTGTTACATGTTCTGGTTCATCAGAACCATAACCAAGCACCTTTATTACCTAAGTCCATGTGTAATATGCTGGAACATGAAATGAAAGAAAACTTCCCTCATGCATTTTTATGCACACGAAGTAAAGCTGATGCCAAAAAGAGTAAATCAGAATGACAACGGGACACATCAGTCTGCATGTCCTACAAACAAGTCAATTTCCCTATAGTGGATGGAGAGGGGAATTAAATTTGGACGCTACATTATGGGTGGTGGCCAGTGCATGTCAACAGAGCTGAAGGGCAGCGAGTTTGCAGCGTTTATTTAACCTTTATCGGCCTAACGGAATGCCCATATCCCATTAAATGTTAACTCTTTGTGGCCAAAATGGACAATGTTTCTGTGCGCAGGTACATGCATATGCATTCAATAGTGAAAATAGCTCTGGTCATGAGCAGCTACACTGGCATTTAATGGTGGGCAATAAACATAAGAATGCTGTTGTATGCTTTCTTCTGGGTGATTCCCCAGCATCTGAATTTTATATGCCAACGTTTCGGAACACTCTGTCTGTTCCATCGTCATAGGCAGGTAGGTACTTATCTGCCTACGAAGATGGGACAGAGTGTTCCGAAACGTCGGCATATAAAATTCAGACGGTGGGGAATTACCCAGAAGAAAGCATATAACATTCAGAACATAGCAGAAGTTTGAAATCAGGAATTAAGAACGTTCTCAGTCACAGCCTGTGTTAAATGGTTCAGAAGTCACCATAGCCCTATTTATTGACCATGTGGAACTGTATGTGGATGCTGCAGTAGATTGCGAAACTTGAAGGTGGAGTTTGGCAACACTTTCAGACTGTCAGTACCTGCATGTGCATGTTGTGTTCTGTGCTACACTATACATGGCACATAGTGTGCACACACAGATCCACACAGTAAGTTAAGCACAGGCATGGTGACTTCTCAGCCACAATGTAGAATGAACTGTAAGGATAACTTGCAAGTAATGAACTGTTAGGATAACTTGTGAAGAATTAACTGGATTTACTTCTATTATCAACCAACAACTGCACCTACGTAACTTTCACATAAAACACTTCAGAAACACTTAAAATCACTCTGACATGTTTCGATCTTGCCAGATCATCATCAGGGAGCTTTGTTGTTCCTAGGTTGGCTACGTGTGCAACGCACATGTAGCCAACTGCTCTCTCTACAATACATTCCCACACAACATGACATGCTGCCACAACACCTTGTTTGCAAAAACGAATTAAACTGTGAATATTGTAACATAACTTTAGCAAGGAACAACAAAGCTCCCTGGTGATGATCTGACAAGATCGAAACATGTTGGAGTGATTTTAAGTGTTTTATGTGAAAGTTATGTAATTGCAGTTGTTGGTTGATAATAGAAGTGATTCTACAAAAATGCACGGTGCAACAATAAGATTTATAACTGGATTTACTTCGAGAAATAAAAAAAAAATAAAAAAAAAAAGCCCTGGTTCAAGACTTGAACCCAACTTCAAATCCAAACGTGAAGCGGCAGTCTTACCCAACCAAACTTAACGGTCAGTGTAGATTTAGCAACTACATGTTTCTGTGTAGCATGCAGAGTATCAGCAGTAAGTTGCAGGATGAAAGTTACAGCTACAATGCAACAAAGTTAACAGTAACTTAATGCATGAAATTACAACATTTTTTTAATATCTGACATTATCACAGTAGTACAGATACATTTTGTGTTTTTCTGGAATACAGAAGCATCTTACAGTCTGACAGGTGGGTACTGACATGTCGGGAGAACATACAGCCTCACCTTATGAAGGCAACAATGCAACACTGCTACTGGTATTTACACTTCACAGTAACACAGAGTCACAACACAGAAGACCACGACAAGAATACCATTTCAGTGCTGGCAGTAACAGGTACATGAAAATAAATAAATCAAGAAGTGACACCCTGCAATGACGGATAATTCTGATATGAAGATTCGAGTCTCATGGGACGTAAATCTTCATCGACACAGTTGCGGGAACCCCAAATCACATAATAATTAAGTGTTTCAGTGTCACATAAATGTGCGACTCTCTCAAAAAAAGACATAAAAGCACAGTATGAGGTAGAACTTAAACTTCCCTACTAAAGCAATCATTAGCAACAGCCCCTCTAAATGTGAGTTCTCAAGCCACCCCAAGCCAAGAAGAAGAGGCAGGAAGGATATATGTTACATGGACTTAAGGTGTTCAACTACATACTGAGTTGCATATGCAATCATTTAAAACACTTCTGTACAACATAAGATGCGTCAAAAGTTGCAGAAACAGTATATCAAATCAATAAGAAAAACCTTTTAATGTATGAATAATTCAATAATAAATTTTATTCATCCTTGTTCCACCTCCTCAGATTATCACAAGCACCACCGATTGTTAATTCAAAGACACACATATAAAACCGTTATTAAGCATGAACCAGCAAGGTCATATGGAGCAAATAATGAACCGTAATGAATGAAGAGGGAAAATTTGAGACAAAATGTGTTTCATGCAACAGCAAAAATTCATTCTGACAGTACAAAGAATAAAAGATAAAACCATATAAGAATTACAAACCACAACAGTAACATATTTAAGAAATATGACATTCAGAAGACCATGCATCGTGATGTATTCTTATAATAAAACCAACAAGATGCACTAATTTCTCAAATTTATTTTTGGAACAGAACTCTACATGTTTCGGACAGGTTTTCTGTCCATCATCAGGAGTCCAGTACTGTATGACATATACCTATTGCTGTGTATACAGTACTATACTTTTGATGATGGATGGAAAACCTGTCCGAAACATGTAGAGTTCTATTCCAAAAATAAATTTGAGAAATTAGTGCATCTCATTGGTTTTATTATAAGAATTTAAGGAATACTACACAAAAAATTAAACCCAACATTCTCAAGAAATCAACTCTAAAAAAAAAAAAGAGAGAGGTACAAATTACCATCCTTGAGGAAGATGTCACTGAAGAAGACCTCTCAAAAAATGTTTGATAGTAGCTGCAGCAAACCAAACAGGCTCTGTACTTCACTGTATGATAATGGTGATGATGGCGATGATGGTGAAGCAGTAACCTTACAAGCTACCGTCAAGTGTTCCACATCTTGTCAAGGCAGCACAGTGCTATGCCACACAGAACAAGCAATATGCCAAAACATGTTCCTGCAACCACAATACAATCCACATTAAACAGCCGCCAGGACAGCCCAGTCAATATAGGAACCAGCTACAGGTTGGATGGACCAGGGTTCAAATCTCTACACAGGTGAAAAGTGTTCTCCTCTCCAAAATGCCAAAACTAGCTCTGTGACTCACCCAGCCTCTTATTAAATGGGTAATGGAGTTCTTTTTTGTGGGTAAAGCAGCCGGGTAGCAAAGCTGACCACTCACCTCCACGTAGTGCTGAAGTCAGAAATTTGTGGTGCTATAACCCTGTTACCACTTCATGGTACCAACAGGACAACTTTACCATTTTTACCATTATATAACTTACTTAAACAGCATCATTCATGAAGCTCTAATAACATAATGCTGGGGTTTCTAACCAGCCATCAAATGGTTTCTGTACTCTACCTCTGGTTGTAGTATCAAACGCCGTGACAGTACGCAGCTACTGTCTTGACTAACCTGGACACTTCTCTTCCACCTACAGACAACTTGAAAACACAAGTGCCAACAAGCAGACAGGCCATACCCCCACTTCAGGCTTCCCTCTCTGAGACCCTCCACGTCGTGCTTAAACATATATTGCTCAATATGCTTAAAGCAAGGTAGATAATTAGTCAAAACACAAGTAAAGTTTATTAGCTAATGATGGTAATCATGTTAGCAACTACAACTACATGTTTCGGCCCATCTAATGGCCATCATCAGGTTGTGCATTTAGCTTCAAGAGATTATACAATATGCAAATAGACTTTGTTTGATGGGCTGAAACATGTAGTTGTAGTTGCTAACTTGATTACCATCATTAGCTAATAAATTTTTGTTGTGATTTGACTTATTATCTACCCTGCTTTAAGTTTAATAATACACAATGGGGATGTCTCACTTCAAAGTGCTCAATATGCAACGTCAAGGACAATAATTTGGAATTTTTTTGGGGGGTATGTTGCTGTCAAAACAGTAATCTGTAACAATGGAATTAGTTGATTTGTAAATAAACCCTCCCCTACTCATGTATTTACACTTTATCTTTAACCTCCTTCTTTCAAAATAAAATGGACCATAACTCAATTTACACAGCATCCAAGGACCTATCCTTATATGGACATCCGTTCTTTCTGTGCACAGAACATGCTCATATGACAATGCCATGCATTAAAGAAACACCCTGTACATTATGAAAAAATGACAACACAATATAATAACACAACAAGAAAAAATTAAAACTTAGCACATTATCATCTATCCAGTTACTACACAAAACAGGCAGAATTCATTAATCCAAATTCAGTATCTGGAATTGACAGAAAATTTTCAAAATGGTCTCTTGGTCTTTATTCATAAAAATTTCCATACTTTTAAAGACCACCAGACACGTAAATGCCGATTTGAGGAACTTAATAAAATTATAATAAGGCACGTAGGTGAATTCATTATTATACTTTCAAAAAGCTTCATAAGAATAAAGTCACACATTCAACAGTTGGCAGAATAAACAGGCATGGCAAGTTTCATACTTGAAGCAAAACAACTTTCCACTCACTTCTGTTCGGAACTTCTTCACCCACAGCCCAGCCACACAACGCAGTGGCAACAAATGTTAATGAATTTGCAACAGGCACAGCTAGTGTGAGATCTAGAAGTAAGACAAGATACAATGACTCAGCAGTATTTACAGTACCTGCACTTCCTAAATGCAGGTGTATCAAACAGGCAGGTTAGTGGGACAATTCATTTCAGTATTTTTGACACGAAGCAGTTGAGAATTGTCTCCGTAAGAAGCTATGTTCCATTCTCTTATCATGTACAATACACAATATAGAATGACTGTGTATATTTTTATGATGAGATCCATACCAAATGCAATTGTGGAAATGGATTGACCAATCATATCAATTAACTCAATGAGTCAAATAACCATATATTAATAATTGTTACTTCGTGAATTGAATCTTTATGCATAAGTATCTGTATATATATTATGCTATGACTAATTCTATATCCAATAGGTCTCTTGGACTTGTAATCGATTTGATGGAATTGAATAAACTGAACTGAACTGAACTGAACAAAAAACAGTACATGTGTCACGATGCTGTGCATTATAGATATATGCAACTGGAAAATTCTGTTCATGCACAGGTCCTCGATATGTAGGCTGGGCATTTGACCTCATCAGTACAACTGGGCAAATCTTGGTAGAGGTTAAGCAGTCCCATCACAAGCCTGGAGTAGCCCAGAGGGTTCCTGGAAGTTAAGCTTCCCAGATTTCATGACAGTGGCACAGGATGGTGGTAAGGTTGTCAGCCTTATGCACCAGCCACCTTTACCCCCAGGAAATGCTCCTGGTACTCATTTCTGTTAGAGGCTGAGTCAACCCCAGGGCCATAGTGCGATCAGAAGGATTTTATGTCAATGAAAAATTCCAGTGACATCAGCCTGGATCGAACCAGCGACTTCTGATTTGTAGCACAAGACAGCAAATCTTGGCAAGTATCATATTTACCCAAGCATAAGATGAGGATATTTTTTTCTAATCCATCCCATCTGAAAATCACACAAAATGTTTAAAACATTTTGTATGTATACTTTCCTGAAAATTAAAGGCTGTGAAGGGGTCCATCGCATATGCAGGGCAATACTATAAACAGGTAGATGTGGTATTTATATATCAAAGAGGTGGACACCAGTGTTGGATGATGTAACATATTCTCCCCATACAGGGTCTATGTAAAGGACCTTACTGATCACTGAGCCAGCAAAGACCGAGTGGAAATGGAGTATGTCATTAAACACTTCAGTTCAGATTATAAAATATAAAATCTGAGCTGACATTCATTATTCACAAGGAACTACAAGTGTGTAGGTTAAAATCACCAAACCAAAATTATTACATTTGTACAGAACTGTATGAAAAACATCCAAAATAATTACTAATAAGCAATTTACATTAATTTCATTTAATTTAATAAGTAAGAAGTTGTCCCAGTGATACAAAACAGCTTACCTGAAGTTCCCAGTGTAATGTAGTAGAGGACAGAGCCACACTGGTTTAAGAAGAATGGCAGCAAGTACTACAAGACAAAAACAAAATGTCAGCCAACACAAGTTCTCTACCTTATTCTCTATTGGCCACAATTACCACACACTTTGAACAATTTACTACCACTTTATTTTTGGCCGACTTCCCTTTCTCCAAATATATATACTGTATATATTGTATAGGCACACTTGAATTGCTTTTAAGGTCTGTCTCATTACATTATATAAGTATTTCATTGATTGTATATTCTGAACTGATCACATTTCCTTGTATAAACTTGATTTGTTACTTATGTATCATAATCACAAATCACTATCATATGTATCTTACTGTTGAGACTCATTTTGTGCTATGCCCATTGTTATCTAATGACAAGTTCTACGCCCACTCTGATGGATCTCTGGAATACTAAATAAATGAATGAAAGAAAAAAAAAGAGATATGTAATTCACAACAGCTTGCAAAAGCCAATTGCTCAGAATTCATTGTCATCATTCTTTTTTGTCACCCAGCACTTCCTGCATGATATCAGTTTCTCATATATCCAGCACACTCTTCCTATTGTTCAGACAAAGCCCTTCCTTCTTTCCCCTCCTTCTGTTTTCACACCACAGTTATCTATGTTGTGAAACTGTGCAGTCTGGCTGGGGAATGTGAACACTTCAGAAATATACACTGCCTCCAAATTAAGGGTGCATATTTAAGGAGAAGACAAGGCCACATTACACAGGGAATATGGTGGGGGCACTGTGCTTATATAAAATGACCACATCCTCAATCTAATTTATTTTTAACCTGAAGATGGAGGAAGCATATTTCTCTGAAATGCTGACATCATCTTGCAAGACTATATCCTGCACACAACTCAGTCTACCATGACCTGAGTTATAAATTCTGTATTATGCATTTCTCTCCAGCCTCCCATTATTTCCTCTTTCTCGCATCCAAATATTATCTTCTGCTTATCTTCTTATTTTGCACTGAAATCTCAGTAGAGAGGAATTGATTTCCCAACAGTTATCCTTTAAAATATCACTTTTATCCTCAAATGGAGTATACTCCAAACAATCACAGTGTCCCAGTGGCATTTGACAACCCTTCCCCCACCCCCCCCCCCCCCCCCCCCCAAAACAACCACCACACACCCAAAAACAACCAA
>Ga0123354_10005326_pt1 | contig 18658 bp, 18 predicted proteins | sample TergutLab28metaG_2_FD_97872 | JGI IMG/M metagenome (GOLD analysis project Ga0123354, IMG submission 97872) | Labiotermes labralis P4 segment gut microbial communities from Petit-Saut dam, French Guiana - Lab288 P4 | ecosystem: Host-associated > Arthropoda: Insects > Digestive system > Gut ...
CACCTGTCCCTATCCTGAGCCAGCTCGATCCAGTCCATACCCCCGTATCCCACATCCTGAAGATCCATCTTAATGGTATCCTCCCATCTACGCCTCGGTCTCCCAAGCAGTCTCTTTCCCTGACTTCGCCACCAAAACCCTGTCTACGACTCTCCTCTCCACCATACGCGCTACATGCCCCACTCATTTCACTTTTCTCGATTTTATCACCCGCACAATATTGGGTGAGGAGTACAGATCATTAAGCTCCACATTATGTAGTTTTCTCCACTCCCCTGTCACCTCGTCCCTCTTAGGCCCAAATGTTCTCCTCAACACCTTATTCTGAAACACCCTCAGCCTGCGTTCCTCCCTCAATGTGAGAGACCAAGTTTATTTATATATACACACTTGTAAACTGAAAAAGAAAGTACTAGACAGCACTCAGCGGAGAACTTGCTATGGATGGGGCTGTAGACCTGTCGTAAGACAGACAAAAATATGAATGGATCAATAAATCCTTGTGTTCGACCTGATAATGACCTTTCAGGCCGAAAGACGTAGCTGATAATAACAGAAGAAATTGTCATGTTTTGACCAGACTAATCATAATTCTAGTTGTTAAAAACAGCGACGAGGAGGAACTGTCTTACGATAAAACCACCGCTCTTAATTTGCGTAAAATACCAGAATAGCTCAGATCTGAGGACAACTTTCAACATTGCTGACTGTGCGACTTTATACAGTTTCTCATTACTTACGGTACAAGTGAATGCAGGCGCGCGGAATGCATGCGGCATTCCAGTCGCCAATTGATGCACAATGCAACATCAGTATTGATGCTCATTAGGCAGTCAAATCCTGTCGTTTATGTAAGCCTTGTTTACACAATACGAGCCCTCCCACAGGGAACGTCAATTACCGTACAGTTTATATTTGTGATTACGAGCAACAGTGTGATTACGAAACGAGAAATGTACAATGTAGAATTAACCACAGAATAATAAACGATAACTGTGCATCTTTCCCCTGCAAACTAAACACGTTTAGAAAAAGGGTTAAGAATGTAGTTACAAGCAAGGGAATTGAAGTGGAGGTTGAGTGTAAATAAGTGAAGTGTAGTGATGTGGAGTAAACTGACGTGATTTATGTGAAGAGATTTTATTTGAAGTGAAGTGAGTTACGGTGAAGTATTGGGGACAAAAGTACCATGCACATTAGGATGACCTTATACTGAGGGAACTTCAATGTACTGTGACTATTTCATTTGGTGTGTGTCTTGTATTGTGGTTGTTTTAACATGTTTTCTAATGTGTGGGTGTGTGTACTTGTATGTGGGGGTATTTTGACAATTGTGTGATTGTCTTGGAACTTGTATTTACTGTGTTTTTTATCGTTTGTACTGTGTTTTTGTATTGTTTATTTGAAGTACATTTATTCTTATTTGTTTTGTCTGTACTAGTGTAAGGACTACTGCACCGAGTGACTAGGTGGCAGTAAATAAGTAAGTAAATAAAGAAATAAGTAAGTATGTGAGTAAGTAAGCAAGTGATTAAGTAATTAACTAAGTAACTACGTATTTAAGGAAGTAATTATGTAATTAAGTAAATAATAATAATAATAATACTGTATTCAATCCAGGGCGGCTCCCACTGAAAACTTCAAGAGAAAATCTCACTTGTTATTCTTTACAGAATTCAAAGTAATGTCGCCATATTTCTTTTTATGCTTTTTTTAATGATTTTTACAACGAACAGAGAATATATTAAAAAAAAAGCATTAGAAGGTTTGTCTCTGCAATGGAAAAGCATTTTGTTTACTGTAAGAAACAAACGGAATTTCTAACATTATTTAGAATTTCAGACGAAACCGTCCCTTCTCCCCCTCTCCCCGCTCGATCCTTTACGATTTGCATCTTGTCATTACCGTCCCCCTTCCTCTGCACCTTCCTTTCGAGATCAAACAACGTAGGTGCTTTGTCTATAAACTTCATCTGCCAGATGTCACTAATTACGCCTTCTGCACGCGAAATATACAACACCACAAATAAATGAAGATCTCTGCGAGTACAAGTAAATCGAAAACACGCGTCAGACCGCGTACTGTACCCTCATGAAGAAGTCTTTTAAAACTTCTGTGCACAGGAGAGCACGTACAGTACCAGTGTTTAAAGTGTTTTGCGGCATGCCTCAAGTTCGATGTCGTGGAAGTTACGCCGGACGTGTATAAATTAAAAGCCAAGCCCTTAGTCGCGGATTTTCTGCGCGAGATTAAGGATGAAATAAGCCGCGCTCTCTTTCTGGAACGGAATATACGTACATAAAAAGGTAAAGTGCACCGTTGTACAGGCACTGAGGCTCTGTACAGGCCGTACGGCCCATAGCGGGAGTAGAGGTATAGCTCTACTGTTTCTTGACCACGGCACTAGGGGGTGAGGTGAGGGGTCAGCGTCACGCTCCGGCCGCTCCTTACCCCCCTGGAAAGAAACTGTACCCATTGTACAGGAGGCTGGGTGGGCCCCAGGGCCGATCTGGACAGATTCAAAAAATCTCGCCCCCACCTGGGTTCGATCCCCGGACTGTCCAGTCCGTAGCCAGTCGCTATACCGACTAAATACATACTTGTTTCTATCAACATACAACACAACACACTTTTTCACGAGAACACGGAGAATTAAAAGACATGTTTAAGCCTTCAAACACTAAACTACACTGAAATAGATTTAACGTTTCGGTCCGTACCGCACAGTAAACAAACATCATGTCGGTTATAAAAAGAGTTTACAATGTATTAGGAAAATTATCGCCGTTTGTTCTGGGATCCATAAAAACAAATATATTCACTGTATGAGCAGAACATACATTTTTTTGGTGCGTTGACAACATTTCGAAAAGCGACTATTAGTTTCGTCATATATCTCTCCGTCTGTCTGTCCGTGTGGAACAACTCGACTCCCACTGGATGAATATCCACAAAATTTCATATATAATTATTTTCATCAAATCTATCGAGAAAATTCACGTTTCATTACAATTTCACAATAATAACCGGTACTTTACAGCAAGACCAATATACATTTTTTTATCATATCTCGCTCAGTTCTCCTTAGAATGAGAAATGTTTCAGACAATTATTGTACAGAAAATCAAAACACACACATTTTGTGTTCAGTAAATTTTTTTTTTCGAAAATCCTGCCGTTTATGAGATAATGTGGAAAAACACTGTAGAGCGGGGCAGACCACAGATGGCAATATAGCTCATGCGCATTGCATGCTGGAAACCTAATGCTACAAACACAAACTCAGAATACGCAACACGTATTGCTTTTCTACTGCAACGGTGGTAGCACGAAAGCGCCTCAATGTTACTTTATACGTACATTTGCCTGCCTTTTTGAATATTCAACCTTGGTGGTACATCAACTAATCACTGGAACTTAAGAGTGTGACAAGTTGCAACACTGAATTAAACTGTCGTCTTTAACCCTTATCCTGCTAACGTGGAGAATAGGGTTAGCTCATAATAAGGCCAGCAAATGGCAGATGGGACTTAACTCGGTGTTTAAAGGGTTAATCTGTAACGTTTCCGAACATTAGGGAATGTTTAAATGTGGTAAAACCAACAAACGCACGGATTTACAGTACGTTTTAATTCATAGTATTAATAACTAACATGTTTCGATCACTTTTGCGATCATCATCATCAGGGCAGTTATTTTGTACCTGTGCATTTTTTTTGGGGGGGGGGGGTTTATTACATACGTTTAAATAAACTGTCTTTTGGCAAATCTTTCCTATAAACTGTGACGTCGACTGAATGCCATTACATAATTAACAGTGACAAATACAACAGTGTCATTAATACAGAATGATACCTCAGTATTACTACAGCTTAAGAACTAAATACTTGTAACAGTCCACATGCAATATTAATTAACGTCTTCAACAGTTATCGGACCAACACAACAATGCAATTGTTCCACCGTTCATTTAGTCACCACACACACAATACTAATTGCAGGCACGTTATGAAAAAACTCAGTAACTTGCAATTACGTACATAATACTTCTGTTAACAATTATGTTGTTCATATTATACGAAAGGACACACAAATCACCAATATTATACGACAGGACATACAAATCACCAATTATTATACGACAAGGCATACAAATCACCAATATTATAATAATAAATATTTATTTACTGCAATTGGGTTGTTACCCGGTGGCAGTGGTTATTTTACATGTAAACAAAACATGAAATTGGTTACTACTAGATTTAAGTCGGGAGGGCTACATGAAGAAGCATGTATTGGCAACGTGGAATCTTGGGAACCATCTCAGCATTTGCTTTTAGGCACAGGACACACAAATCACCAGTATTATACGACAGGACATGCAAATCACTAATTATTAAACGCAGTAGATACAAATCACCAATATTATACGATACGACATACAAATCACCTATATTATACGACAGGACATAAAAATCACCATTATTATTACACAGGACATTCAAATCACCGATGTTATACGACAGGACGTATAAATCATTATACTTTCCTTATTTAAAAAAGCTCACGTTCCGTCTAGGCTGACGAACGATTCGTTTCTTTAAAACAAGTAAAAAAGAATTGAACACGCATGAATATATATGTCGTCTAAATCGCATCTGAGAAACTCGCGATGGATTCTTTTAAAAGCGATGTAACTGAAGAGTGTCAGGTTTGAAACAATTTTTAAGGACAGGAAACACTTTGGTTTGTGCAAACCTTCTGAAATTGCTATTTGTGGTTTCTTATTCCTTATTAGTGCACATAAACACCTTATAACGAATTTATGTAAAATATTTGTTACTTTCTAAGCAAAAGACGGGAGACCGCAATAAGACGAGCGACGTCTGTTCCTGTAAACACTACCAACTGTTACACAATCATTTCTATTTTCAGGAAAAATTTAAAAAAAAAAGTGTTTTAATATAACCAACAAATTCGAACCAATTACAAAGCATAATGTTCCAGCCACTATTACAAATATTCTGTTATTTATCTCAGTATTTAACCAACTTGATGCACAAAATTTGTTTCACAATAAGTTTTATTTCATGCCTCTACATGTTTCGAGCACATGCGCTCATCATCACGAGGTCAAAATTGCATTACACAGCGCATGAAATAAAACTTATTGTGAAACAAATTTTGTGCATCAAGTTGGTTAAATACTGAGATAAATATACTGAGATGCAGCACGGTCAGCAAAACGTCAAAATTCTGTTATTTGTTCAGGACACCGAGCTCGACCAAAACGACACACTTGAACACGAACCGACGCTGTTCCAAACACAGGACACTTTTCGTGATTTTAGGCTTCCGCCGCGAAGTAGATGAGATGTGCGCTCTTCTGGGTTGTTACGTACCGTATAACGGCAATTTCTTGCCGGCGTTTCGGGACAACGTATTTTCTTCGATTTCTTGACCCTTGAAGACGGTACCGATAGATTTTCCCGAAACGTCCGTAAGGAATTACCACTAGACGCTGCATAATATCCCAAAATAGCGCAGATACCGTACTATACTTTTGTCCATTCTGTATCGGGACATAAACACTATGTTCAATACACCGACACTGTTCCAAATATAAGACACTGTTTTCATCCATCAGCATATTGACATTATTTTAAATTAATCTCATGTTTAGCACGAAAATACACTTACAGCGCAAATGAAGAAGCTAAAATCCCATTAAGTCTGAACATTACTGCACAGTCGTAACGAACAGCCTTACTAGCCTTGTTAACAGCTGACACAATCACGTGACCGTAATGCACTTGCTCGATTGGTTGATATTGAGGCTAACAGGCCTACTTCTGACGTACAACTGGACATAAGTGATACCATTAGAAGCTGCATTGATATGTTTTCTTTGATAATATGACACAGTCTTTAAGAAACTCTACGAAGAATACGATGGCGTACATAATTCAACTGCCATCAAATTTTGGCTGTTCCAGTTAAATATTACAATCATCATCATCATCACCATCATCATCATCACACTAATACTACTTTCCTTACGAGTAAATCTACTTCACATTCGGTTTGTGTTTGCTAGATGCTGAGTAGCTAAATGGCTGGTTGGTTGAATGGCAGATTGACTGACTGACTGACCGAAGGACCGACCGACCGACCGACCGACCGACCGACCGACCGACTGAACGACTACATGCAGCATTCCTTCTACAGAAGGGTCGATGTGGTAATTAAGAAATTCCCAGAATACCACGGACTACGAAGGTTAGTTGCCGGTCCCAGTGTCCGCGCGGTCTAAGGCGTAGGTCTGCGGCCGCTCGCCTGCTGAGATTGTGGGTTCGAATCACACCGGGGGGCATGGATGGATGTCTGTTGTGAGTGTTGTGTGTTGTCAGGTAGAGGTACCTGCGCCAGGCTGATCACTCGTCCAGAGCAGTCCTACCGACTTTGGCGCGTCGCAGTGTGTGACTAGAAACCTCGTGAATGAGGAGACACTGGCCCACTGGGGGGCTGTTGCGCCAAAAACAAACAAACAAACGAAGGTCAGTTAGAGCTTTCAAAATAGCCAGCCATCAGTCCTTATAGTGAGGCAGAAAAAGCAGCGCCAGACCTTCCTATTCGGTGGCTTAGAACACAAACTTTTATGCGCGTTCGCAAAATTTCGAAAAGCGACTACTAGCATTGTCATGTCTGTCCGTCCATCCGTCCGCCTACATGGAACAATTCGGCTCCCATTGGAGGAATCTTCTTGAAACTTCACACTTGTCTACTTTTCAAAATCTCGAGAAAATTCAAGTTTCATTAAAATCTTTGAAGAACAAAGCGTACTTTGACATGAAGAACCATTCGTATTTATAACACCACCTCGCTCATTGCTTCTTATAATCAGAAATGTTTGGAGCAAAAGTTGTAGAGAAAATCCAAACACGCATTTCGTGTTCAGTAACTTCTTTTTTTTAATTCGTGCCCTGTATGACATATTGCGAAAAAATGTGGTATAACCAGATAGGCTACAGATGACAATTTAATACAGCGCATGACCTTTGCATGCTGAATAAATAAGGTTAAAAGCCTACACTGCGACTATATAATGTTTACTGCTTTTTTACGGCAACAATGGTTACGCGAACGCGCTTCAGTATTACCTTACACGTACATTTCCTGTGTTGTAATACTAATCTCACATTTACGTGTATCTCATCACTGTGTCCTATTCGCTTGTTTCCTGATCTAAATGTTTTACGCACTTTTTGTGTCTCCAAAGACTGATAAAGCCCCGCCACTTTCCTTACCCCTGACATGACCACGTTAACGATGCTCGTCTACAGCTCAAAGTATGACACAACTCGTTCCTCTTTTTCTTGATAATTCTGTTACTTTCTGTCATTCAGGTACAAACCCCTCAGCGTTCTAATGAGATAGACCAGGTGTCACATCCATGGAAAAAGGGGCAAAATATATGAGCACTGTACGTCCGAGTGTCTTTCAGTGAATTAGGACATATCACGTGATGATTTCGTACAGAACAGAAGCGAGCAGTTCCTGTAATCCTCCTGCGTCGTGACCCCTCTCATTAGAAACCATAAAAATCGAGCAAACCGTAAAAAAAAGAGTACAAGTCATATAAAAGCCATCACAGTACGCATACTTCACATCACAGTGGTGATTACCTGCACCACCTGTACTGATATTCGATTCATACAGTCTCACACGGACTGCATCCTTCATGCAGTGTCGCCAACTACCAGAGTCAAGGCACGACCATAGAAGTCTGCAATTAGCCACGTATCATGCTGCGGGAATTACAGCAAGAATACCAACATTTACATCCGAAAAGTAATAGATCCTGAGCCACTTGAGTGCAGTTAACAGAAAGAAATTTGGTGCCACTATGTGAAGTGATCCCGTTACAGGGCCGGTGTGGCCCGGGGGGTGGGTAGAGGTATAGCTCTACTATTCCATGACCGCGGCACTAGAGAGGGGGTGAGTGGTCAGCAGCACGCCCCGGCCGCACTTTACCGCCGTCAAAGACCCGGTACCCATTTTGGAACCACTAAGGCAAATGTAAATAATTCCGTTGAATTCGCTATTTACTGGAGTGCTGATGTGACAGTGTAGTGGCCAACTGTACATGCCACAGTAACACAACGGCAAGCACAACACAGACAGTCTGGGCAGTAAGCATATCAACACAACAGCAGCAGAAACCTGCAACGTAATGAGCAAGACGCAAAGGAATGGCTTCAATGGACATTTTCAGGCGCGTTCGCAAAATTGCGAAAAGCGACTACTAGCGTCATCACATCTGTCCGTCTGTCCACATGGAAGAACTCGGTTCTCACTGGACGGAATTTCACGAAATTTCATATTTGATTATTTTTCGAAAATCTGTCGAGGAAATTTAAATTTCATTAAAATCTGACAAGAATAACGGGTTGACAGATTAATAAAAACAGACAGTTAACAGAAACGACGAACTAAATAAAGAATAGAGATGTGGTAATTTGAAGTGCTGGACGAATAAACACACAGCAGCAGCAGTAACAGTAACAACAACAGGAACAAAATTAACAGCAACAACAAAAACAACAAATAAACAGCAACAACAAAAACAATAAACAGCAACAACAAAAACAAACAGCAACAACAAAAAATAACAAGCAGCAGCAACAAAAACAACAAACAACGGCAATAGGAACAACAGCAGCAGAAGCAACAGCAGCAACAACAACAACAGCGCAGTAGCAACAAAAACAAAAACAACAGACGCAGCAGAAGCAGCAGCAGCAGCAACAATAACAACAAACAAACAGCAGCAACAACAAAAACAACAAACAGCAGCAACAACAAAAACAAACAGCAACAACAAACAGCAGCAACAACAAAAATAACAAGCAGCAGCAACAAGAAACAACACCAACAACAAAAATAACAAGCAGCAGCAACAAAAACAACAAACAACAGCAACAGGAACAACAGCAGCAGCAACAACAACAACAACAAGCAGCAACGAAGACATTTTATTTATCGCTTGACGCTAGAAGTTAGTAATGATTATTACGATTATGATTATAATGATAATTATGATAATAATAGTGTCCGCTAACGCCCACGACGTGTGACAGTGTAACGTCATTCCGTCCTTATGACGCTGATAAAGGCGACGTTTACCTGAGCAATTTAAATCTGCATGATGCTAAATACGAAAACATTAACAACAATAATAACAATAATAACAATAGCAGCAACAAAACATTAAATTAGCTTATACAAGTACTTAACTACTTTAACATGAAAAGTTTAGTTTTTATAATCGCAGCTGAGGGGCAACACACAGCACTGAAGTCACGATAATGTAACCGCGATGCACGCACATGCCACCTTCCCTGTGTTTGTGTTTGCTTGTCTCACCGCAGACAAGTTCATTCTCATGAGACGTCGAACATTCCCAGCCGTTTCTGTTTCTAACTAAACCGTTCCAACACCCACTCCATCTGACGCCACAAAATGGTAATATCAAATTCTCCAGGGAGAAACTTTCAACAGTGTATCTGACCGTCCGACAACTTCCCTCAAGAAGCTTAATGTTCACTGCTGGTTTCCGAAACGACTTCCGTGTGAGCAAATGGGACTTCGGAAATTGCTCGTTGATTGTTAAACACTTCCAAGCTAATTAGGGAGGGAATTAATTTTACAGACTAAACAATGCTACTGATATGCGTGTGGCAAATTGGACCACGACAGTAACAGTGCTTGTCTACAAATACCGTAAATTTTAACAGTACCTTCAGTCACAAAACCAAAACGGCATACCGGTACATTCCTTTCGGACACACAGATATTATTCTCGTTCTTATAAAGCAGAATAATATATCACTATTCTGAAGAATAAAAAACCAAATACATGTCACTTGTTATATTTACTTTTCTTCTTAGATACTCAACATTTTTCGGGCATTAATATGCCTATCTTCAGGAGTTTGCGACTATGTTGTTGAACTACCACACATTGGCTGTGTTGTTCTTGGATTGCTGTGTGTTGGAGTTAGGATGCGGTTCGGCTGGGGTGGTAACCGGGCTGCCGGCTGAAGCACAACAGCAAACCAAGAACGAAATCAGCCAATGTGGTAGTTCAACAGCATAGTCGCAAACTCCTGAAGTTGGGCATATTAATGCCCGAAACATGTTGAGTATCTAAGAAGAAAAATAAGAATAGCAAGTGACATCTGATTGGTTTTTTAATCTTCAGCTATCACAAGATGCACGGTCCAATAAACATCAGATATCATTATTCATTTACTTCGGGTTACATATTGGCGCAGTTGGTTCAGGCATTGGGCTACAAGCCGAGTGATCTAGGTTCCGAATCCCGGTAGGGTAATTTAGATTCTTCATTGACATAATCCTTCCGACCTCACTATGGTCCTGGGGTCGACTCAGCCTCTAACAGAAATGAGTACCAGGGGCATCTCCTGGATTTTGTGGGGGAAGGGTAAAAGCGGCCGGTGCGTAGGGCTGACGACTTTGTCACGTTCATCTGCCGTTTGGCTAGAAATTCCTGGAGCCCTCAGGGTCAGTAACAGGCCTGTTACCTTTTACCTTTACACAAGGCAAGTCTTGGGCAAGACCACCGCCACCCATAAATTGCTGAAAGGAATGTAAGGCATGTTACACGGCTGAACGCCTTGGAATGTTCCGTGTTCGCTGCAGTAATTTAGAGTAAGCAGGTTTGAACTTGGGCGAGAAAATTTACGAGTCCAACATGGAACGGGCCTTACATTATGCTTGATCTAAACCTCTGCACGCGAAACAATTTGAAGTTGGAAGTCAGGTTGGGAGACGTGAAGTATGAGAACGGAGAGAGATATTAACACACCGTTACTGAACGCGAAAACACAGTCGTACCTGATAATGAATAAACAAATAAATGGGCACATATCTCGGTCGCCGTTTCTCCCAGGCGAATAAATTCTGTAGTGGCGACAAATAAATTGGGTCCTTATGATGTCACCTTTCTGGCACATATAACTTTTGGAAGGTTCCTATATTTTTTAAAAAATGTTGGACTTAGATACCAAAAAAAAATACATTTTATCGCGAGGCTTCATATATTTAAAACTCACATGTTACTCACTCGCCCGATATATAGCGTGAGGAATATACAGGGTGAGCATAGAGTATTGTCCTGATTACAAACATTTATCACAAGAAAACTACTGTAAGTGGAATAGAAACATTTTTTTTAATGTAACTCCAGAAGTTTTTTTTTACAACACATCAGTACACTTCAACATGTGCCCCTTTTGTTGCACGGAGAACGTCTAATAGATAATCAATTTCTCTCCATGTGTTCTCCAACACGTCTTCAGTTATTGTAGCAAAAGCGTCCGTTATTCCTGCCTTCAAATTTGTAATATGTGGAACTGTCGTCGAAAACACTTTGTCCTTAACATTCCCCCATAAAAAGAAGTCAAGGGGGGTTGATATCCGGCGATCGTGGTGGCCAGGGTGTCGGACCATCTCTCCCAATCCACCTGTTTGGAAATGTTGCATCCAAAATCCGACGAGCATGTGAACCCCAGTGTGGAGGTGCACCATCTTGTTGGAAAATTATCCACGGCTGAAACTCTTCTAACTGAGGTGCAACGTAAAGTTCCAACATGTCCACGTAGTTTTCTTGTAATAAATGTTGTAATCAGGGAAAGACTTTACGCTCACCCTGTAGATACAAAAAAAAATTACATTTTATCATAAAGTTTCATATATTTAATACTCACATGATAGTGACTTGTCCGATATACAGAGTAAGGAATATAGTAATTACTGGTCTGTATTATTCAATTTACCCACCACCAGCCACTGTGCGTAAAGTCTTTCGCGAAAGAAATTAGAAATTTAGTTACATGACTCGTTTAATTCTGCGCAATTATGTCCCAAAAGCTTCCTTCTGGAATAATCCAAATTTATGTCGTTAAACTGTCTGTCCATATACAATGCGGGCTGTGTTAGTCCATGCTAACTACCGCACGCTCGCTTTACGAAGCACCTAGACAACACCTCTCATCCACGTAAAAAATCAGTAACTACCCTAAAGCTTCAAACGGCTGACGTACGTCGGCCATCTTGGGTGATTAGCGGGAAAATCCAGAGGATGTATATGACACAGTACTTTAGCAAACTTATATGGGAACTGGTCCAGTAATATCAAACAGCGGGTGTTCAGGGACGTGGCACTGTGTGGCTAAGCAGACTGGACAGTGCTTACCGACCGATACAAAATCTTATCAAAACCGTAGTCCTCAATTACGTCAGACCACTGTGGACATCTCTAAACCCGAACCACTTTTCCGTGCTTCTAAAAAGAAATGAAACGTAGACAGTATAGTCACTATCAAACACATCTCATATATGACACATAAATACGGATCCAATTTGTCTCGGTTCTCCAGGGACGGTCCCGACAGTGTATGGGTTTCAAATACCTCTGTCCTAGTGCCCCGCAAAATTCGGTTTGAGACACAATATTTCCAGGGATTTTTTTCCAATTCATTCATTCATTCCATTGGCATGTGCAGAATGTGACGATTCCTTGCCTTCTCAGGAGCTTCTTCTATTCCTGTCTGTTATATAGCTTTTACTGCCACCCTTTTCCACCAACTGGTCTTCCATCCTCCCTCAATTCATTTGCCATCTATTTCTTGGTCTACCTCTCAGCCTTGTTGTTTCCAAATTCGTATACAATACATTATTTTTGAACTTTATTTCCTTCCGTGCTCTGTTCATGCCCAAACCAACGTAATCCAAGTCATAAAATTACAAAATTTCTGGAAATGCTTACGAACATTTTGACTTTCCTAGAACGGAAGAGAACGTATATAGGGATAGGAAAGCCATCAACCAGCCACTAATGGGAACGAATAGGAGAGGGATAGAAAGATTCGAAGATCGGTGTTCGAGTCTGGACTGAGACTGCGAATGACGACGAACGGATATATAAAAAAAAATCAGTAACGGAGTGAGTACCATTCTTTATGTAATTTTTTGTTTTTGTATTGGTACTGCCAAATTTGAGGCATTTCACTGCTGCGATATTAATCTATTACTCTGATTGTTTTCATTCTGGAAGGAACGTAGACGGAGGGTGTTTGAGATTAAGGTGCTGAGGAGAATATTTGGGCCTAAGGGGGACGAGGTAGCAGGGGGGTGGAGAAAACTGCATAATGAGGAGCTTAATGATCTGTACTGCTCACACAATATTGCTTGGATGATCAAATCGAGAAGAATGAGATGGGGGGGCATGTAGCGCGTATGGGGGAAAGGGCAGGCGAATACAGTGTTTTGGTGGGGAAACCTGAAAGAAAGAGACCACATGAAAGACCCTGGCGTAGACGGGAGGATAATATTAAGATGGCTCTTCAGGGATTGGGATATAGGGGTATGGACTGGGTCGAGCTGGCTTAGGATAGGGACAGGTGGCGGGCACTTGTGAATGCGGTAATAAACCGGGTTCCATAAATGCTTTGATTTTCTGGACTAGCTGAAAAACCTGTTAGCTTCTCGTGAAGGACTCTGCTCCATGGAGTAAATGGAGTAAGTAAGTAAGTATGTATGTATGTATGTATGTATGTAACGAGTTAACAAATTTGCTCCTCTTCCTCCAACCCCCCCCCCCCCCCCCCCCCCCCCCACCCACACAACTCACACCTTTTTTTTTTTGTATTTAAAGAGTTAAAAAATTTCCCCCCCTCCCCCCCCCCCCCCCCCCCCCGCGCCATCTAAACATTAAGTGTTCCGGTTTTTAGTTTTTCAAAAATTGGGATACCAGCATGCAGATTATCTGTGACATTAAATGGAATAGAGTGTAAAAGTTAGAACTGGCGACTTCTTTACACAGCGCCATGTATTTCACGGTCGGCAGGTGAAACAGTGCCTGACCAGTAATGGAAAATGTGACGTGCTAGCTTGTCATGGCTGACACTGACGCTTTTGTGCCAAATATCAGAACTGTATTTCTCTGCAGTTGCTGCAGGGGAATGACGGGATGAAGTGACATCCCAAAATTCTACCGCAATAATCACACAATTTCAACAGCCGTCGGCACCTAATATGATGGCCACAGTAGGTAACACATTTCATAACACAGAGTGTCGCAGAAGTCACTGCACACTAGACACTGCTGTTACGTGCAAAGTTAAATTTTGTATCATTCTGTACACTCACACGTCATTACAGCCGCACGTGTGTACAGTAAAAGTAAAGTTCTCCACTGTGCACACCATGATGGCATATGATATTATGAAGGTACTGACAGCTCCTGCCATTCTCAACTTCGGCCCTATATTGAGGTAAGTGGCCAGCTACACGCTCCGGCCGCTTTGCCGGCGGTACGCATTGAAGGCTGCGTGTGCCCCAGAGCCGGTCTGGACGCTTTGGAAAAAAGTTAAACCTCTTGAACCTGTCGAAGATAGAACATTTCCTTCTTTGTCCAGCCCAGTCACTGTATCATCTGAGCTACACTATCTTTGTGTGTGAGTAGTAGTAGCAGTGGTAGTAGTAGTAGTAGTAGTGGTAGTGGTAGTAGCAGTAGTAGTAATAGTAATAGTAGTAGTAGTACTTAGTAGTAGTAGTAGTAGTAGTAGTAATAGTGGTAATGGTGGTGGTGAAGTAGTAGTAGTGGTGATGGTGGTAGTAGTAGTAGTAGTAGTAGTATTTAGTATTAGTAGTAGTAGTAGCAGTGGTAGTAATAGTAGTAGCAGTGGTGGTAGTAGCAGTAGTAGTAGTAGTAGTAGTAGTGGAGTAGTAGTAGTAGTAATAGTGGGGTAGTGGTAGTAGTAGTAGTAGTAGTATTTAGTATTAGTAGTAGTAATAGCAGTGGTGGTAGTAGCAGTAGTAGTAGTAGTAGTGTAGTAGTAGTAGTAGTAGTAGTAATAGTGGAGTAGTAGTAGTGGTGGTGGTGGTGGTGGTGGTAGTAAACAAGCACTGTGCAATCCGCAAGTAACAGATTTATGTCTGTGCCAACGTCCGGAAAAAAGGTGTTGTCTGTGAAATCTGCGCTCTTTTGCGACTTTACGCAACGCAGAACTGTAGTTTCTTACCGACGTATCTGGACAACCTATCAGTCTCATCTTCAGGGGTCAAGCAGTCCTCTTGACCCTTGAAGATGGGGCCCGATAGGTTGACCCGAAACGTCGGTAACCAACTACCATTCTACGCCGCGTAAAATTCCAAAAGAGCGCAGATTTCGTTCACACCCCGGCGGAACCCTGCAATCTCGCAGTGTAGCCATGTTGGAAACACCGCAGAACGTAACCCAGCGGAGTGTCTTTTTCATTTCGGTTCCCAAGCTCTGGGGTCATGACTATCGCCCACCGAATCGAAGCACAACTTTTGTTTGTTGACCCGTTTGCTAGCTGCGCTGTTACTTTATCGTTTCGGCTGGCGTTGTTTGGAACAGGGCTTTTGTTCAGCTTTCTTTGTCTGCGTGCAATGGATTATCGGACATGGGCTGAGATAACCTGCGACCTGGCCAAGTTAATTGCGGTTTATATAAATTGCTTCAGGAGAAGGAGTGCAACCCACGGACTTGTCGGACGGGGCATAAAATTGGCATGACAATGTTGCACGGTTCCTCTGCCTCAGTCTCTGCTTAATTGCAACTAAGTTACTCAACCGGTGTACTGGAGCGCCTCACAAATCCGAAAACAAAAAACAAAAAACAAACTCAATTCTGGCATTACCAAGCGTTCTGTGCATTGTGGCATACTGGGTGCTTGCTACGTCGCCACGCCGGCTCGCATTCACATATTTCCTCAAACAACCAAATAAACGCGAAGAAAGTTAACAAAACTATTTTATCACTTTGAAGCCTGATGTTCCTGTATATACCGTTTAAACACTGAGTCCCTGTATCACGAACAACATACATCATCTTACTTACTCACTTACTTACTCCATGGTGCAGAGTCCTTCTTGATAAGCTAACTGGTTTGCAGCTAGTCAAAAAATTCCCCGCATTTCACGGAACCCGAAGGTTCATTACCTCACTCACAAGCGTCCGCCACCTGTCTCTATCCTGGGCCAGCCCAATCCAGTCCACATACCCACATCCCATCTCCTGGAGATCCATCCTAATATTATCAACCCATCTACGTCTAGGTCTCCCCATTGGTCTCTTTCCCTCCGGTTTCCCCACCAAGACCCTATACACACCCCCCATCCTCACCCATACGCGCCACATGCCCAGCCCATCTCATTCTTCTCGATTTTATCACCTGCACAATATTGGGTGAGCAGTACAGAACACACAGCATCTCCATTACAAAAAAAGAAAACACGTCACCTTAAGAAAACTCATTTCAAAAATGACACGTAAAATATATTTATGTTGTGTAGGCAAGACAGAAAGTTTGTCGACAGCTAAAGCAGACCAGACACATCGCAAAATGGGCCGCTGTGCTGTGACTCGCTGACATTCGAAGCCACATTTACAATAAGAGCATAAGACTATACTACAGTGCAAGAAGATAAAAAAAAAACCAATAATCAAGATTCAATTCTTGAGTCCGCTAAACTGCTGAGTATTATTTTATTTTGTCACGTCGTGGAAAGAAGTGGCAGCTATCACCCCCGCCCCCACTCCAAGTGTTACGTTTTCCCTATCAGCCAACTTCTATACATTCGGCTCTCCATCTGTACAGCCCTTCTGTCAGCACGGGTGCTGCTCCTCATAGGCACGTGATAAAACCTTCCACAGCTACAAGAGATTTGTACCATTTGACATACAGCAGAGAGGACTGGAGAAGGAAAGAGTCGGCAAAGAGCGGAGTCCCGACCTCAGTACATCCGAACTTTTTCCTAGCCTGACTAGAAAATATTTACTTACTTACTTACTTATTTACTCAATTACTCCATGCAGCAGAGTCCTTCTTAAGAAGCTAACCGGCTTGCAACTAGTCAAGAAATTCTCCGCACTTTATGGAACCCGAAGGTTCATTACCGCATTCACAAGTGCGCGCCACCTGTCCCTATCCTGAGCCAGCTCGATCCAGTCCATGCTTCTCCATCCCGCTTCTTTAATATAAATCTTCATACTATTTTCCCATCTACGCCTGGGTCTCCCAAGCGGTCTCTTTCCCTCAGGTTTCCCCACAAAATCCCTGTATAGGCCTCTCCTATCCCCATTCGTGCTACATGCCCCGCCCATCTCATTCTTCCCTATTTTGTATAAAACACTAGGCCAGTAAAAATAAGTCCCCATTGAAGAGTTGAAAGTTGAGGGGTTCATAAGTCCAAGAACTATGAATCCTAGTATCTACAAACCATTTAAGACGAATGCGGTACTCCGAAACGTCGGTGTACGTTAAATCAGCCGCTACAGACCGTAAAATCCCTGAAGACCAGAATCGTCAACATCGACAAAGTGAGAACATCAGTTGATGCACAATAGCAAACAGCACATCTCGTGCGCAACACAGCTGGCTATGAATGAGCCCGACCCAACAAGGCGACAGCAGTAGCATTTCAAATGAAACGGAGAAAAACAGGAGATTTTGAAAAATGATCCTAGTCTACAAAAACCCCAAAAACCGGGAAACAGAACAACATTTGCATAGCAGGGGGAAGGCTAGACGACAATATTTTCAACCGTTACGCCGAGACCAAAGCAGAGCAATTTATTAATACAACTATAACAAGATGATTCAGATAAAATTGTGACTTACAAAAATTAAATAATAATAATAATAATACGGAAAATAATGATGTAATGGTAGAAGGTAAAGGAAAAACAGTCCCATTACAGGTCCGGAGTGGCCCAGAGGGTTCCAGGAAGTTAATTTTCCCAGATTTCGTAACAACGGCACAGAATGGTGGTAGGTTGTCAGCCTTACGCACCGGCCGCCTTTACCCCCAGGAAAAACTCCTGGTACTCATATCTTTTAGAGGCTGAGTCGACCTTAGGGCCATAGTACGATCGGAAGGATTTTAAGTCAATGAAAAATCCACTGACACCAGCTGGGATCGAACCAGCGATCTTCCGATTTGTAGCACAGCATGACGTAATGGTACAAAACATATTTCACGGGCGAATTAACATTACACATGGCACAAATGTAAATACAGAACAGCTGCAACACTGTGTACCCTAGGGATACGGTTTGTATCAGGTATATCATTGTAAATACCGTGCATAGAGGTGATAACAAGGATGATGATGATGATGATAATAATAATAATTCAATCACTCAGTTCAGGCACTGATTTCTCTCCACATATCCGTTCCCCACCTTTCGCAGTTTCAGTAAACACTCTATAATAAGTAATTCACAAGCTTTCTTCTCCTCCTCCTATTCATATCTATTAGTGGGCCGTTGATGGCCTTCCTGCCTCTACTGACGTCGTCTGCAGCTGTCGGAAAGTCAAAATGTTCTTACGAACTGTCAGAAGCATTATGCTTTTACGACTCATAAAACACCGGACTTCAGCTTACCCGAACAGAATTGTGAAGCACATGGGGGACACCTACTTACTTACTTACTCCATGGTGCAGAGTCCTTCTTGAGAAGCTAACTGGTTTGCAGCGAGTCAAGAAATTCCCCGCATTTCACGGAACCCGAAGGTTCATTACCGCACTCACAAGCGTCCG
>Ga0123354_10005327_pt1 | contig 18656 bp, 13 predicted proteins | sample TergutLab28metaG_2_FD_97872 | JGI IMG/M metagenome (GOLD analysis project Ga0123354, IMG submission 97872) | Labiotermes labralis P4 segment gut microbial communities from Petit-Saut dam, French Guiana - Lab288 P4 | ecosystem: Host-associated > Arthropoda: Insects > Digestive system > Gut ...
GCTGTGTAATGTAATTTTGACCTCCTGATGATGAGCACATGTGCTCGAAACATGTAGAGGCATGAAATAAAACTTATTGTGAAACAAATTTTATGCATCAAGTTGGTTAAATACTGAGATAAATAGCTGCGGCATGTTTCGGTGCAGAACACACCATCTTCAGGGAGCTCATTACCCGTGCTTGCTAAAGTTACACTTTGTTAAAACAGTCAATTAAGGTACATCGGTGTATGAGTCCCCGATTCAGTCTACTCCCGAACAGTGTGACATAAACACACCAACAAGGACACTACCAATATATGCAGCCACATCACCACCGATTTAATCATAAATCAACACGCCATAATTGACTATTGTAACAAAGGGTAACTTTAGCAAGCATGGAAAACGAGCTCCCTGAAGATGGTGTGAATGCACCGAAACATGTCGGAGCTATTTTGATATAAATTTTTATATTGTTTTAAGACAAACACTTCTGCATTCTTTGGTGAAAAAAACTTTGATAATATCAAGATGCACGTTACGAATGTAAAAATCATCAAATCTAATATTACCGTCCCATCTAAGATTCTGTTTTCCAAGTTGTCTCTTTAGTTCAAATTTCCTCATAATTTTTCTTCTCCCCAATGCGTATCATATTTCCCACCCATTTCATCTTCCTTGTTGTCACCACCCAAAAATATTACTGGGGGGGGGGGGACACACAACTCATGAAGCTCCTCTTCAAGCGATTTTCTCTAGCCTCTTCTTATTTGCACCCTTTTGTCCTGAATATATTCGTCAGCAGGCTCTTCTCAAACACCCTCAGTCTATGTTATTCCCTTAATGTGGGAGGCAGTTTCACTCCCAAATAAAACAGCGGGCAAAATTATAAATTTGTATATTTCAGTCACGTGGAGAAGAGACATGTTTTGTTTTGAAAAGACTGCAACAGATTATAGTGATAGAAATTGCTCACTGCCACCATTTTCAAACACACGTAACGTAGCTACAAGAAATCCACATTTTGCATCCAACGTAAGAACACCTCAAAAATAAACTTCTATGCAGCATGCAGAATCTCTCTTCAAACATTTCCCTAATTACTCAGCAGTTCTTCATATAAGTACGACCAACTACTTTAACAGCCCTCCTCGCACATTATCCCCATACCATTACTCGCATAATACAATTTTCCTGTTAGATTAAAATGGGAGAAGCTACTGGCGTCTTGTCTATCTGATTATTTAGCACTAAATCACACTCATAGTTTGTAATTTCCTTCGTTTTTTTCGTATATATTTTATGTGCGTTCGCAATATTGTAAAAATGTCCTCATGTCTGTTGTCCGTCCAACTGTCTGTCTGTCCGCATAAAATAACTAGGTTCCACTAGTCGGATTTTCATGACATTTGATATTGGATTGTTTTTCGCAAATCAATCGAGAAAGTTCAAGTTCATTAAAATCAGACAAGATTAAGGAGTACTTTTTATGAAGACGTTTTTACATGCATGAGAATATCTTGCTGAATTCTTCTGAGAATGGGAAATGTTTCAGTCAATAAGTGTAGAGGATTTCAAAATGCACGTGTTAGACGCAATAATTTTTGAAAGAAAATTGTGTCGTTTTAAATAATGTAGAAAAATGTGGTACAGCTGGACAGGCCACAGATGACTGTAGTAGGTACATTCGCTTAAATGTTGGATAACTATGGTCACAAACACACACACTTAGAATATATAATACTTGGTGCTTTTCCACGGCAACGTAAGTTACGCGAACGCCACTCACAGTTACGTTTTACGTACACAACTTATGTCATTCCTTGTATTTTGTTTGTATTTAGTTGACACTGAAACACAGGAAGACCCGAATTAAATCATGTGCGGAAATAAATGCTTCCTTAGCACAGGGTTACTGCTAAACTTTCTTGTAGAGACACAGACAACCGTAGTTGCGTAAGTAGTTCTGTACGCACTTAATGGTCTAACATATCATCAGAGCTTTCGATATTCTTTTCAATTGATGTAGCGAAGTCGTATTTTCCTGTGGTAAGAGTTTAAACTTTTAATCTAAGCACATTATTTTGAATCATACAAAAATTATGTGCTTACGTTAGTGAAAACTGTAGAAAAAGTAGCAAATTCAGTATTATTAACGGGCTGAATGTATGGTTTACCTAAACCCAAGCTTTGATACTAATCACAGTAAAGTATGCACCAAGGCACTCTAAAAGACGACTTCTCAGTTTATATTTTTCAAAGTAGTGTAAACGACTTCCATAACGCCTGTATAAAGGGGCACGTAAAGATGGCCTTATAGGTCCAAATATGTAGCATGGTTTTGGCAAATAAATAATCTTCGTCAAAGCTTAGGTTGTGATCGACGGTCTTCCTTCTCGTTTATCTGCATTATAATCAAAATAGGGTGGACTTACAAAAGGTTTTATTCTGAAATAGTGGAAAAATTACCTAAGTAAATTTATTAATTTCTGATCAATACGAAAAATAAATATTTGGAACTAGAAATCAGTGAAATGGAAGAGTGAGCCCCATGAAATCTGGCTGGAACTCTGTAATGTGTTTATAACGTACACACCTATTCTTCACCGCGTTTTACAGGATACCAGGCCAAATATTTGCTTTCATATTCTTGACTTGAATTCAGGGACCTGTTCTAAGGATTCCTCTGAAGTTTGCTGAACCGTCTCGCAAAAGACAAATGTTATCGCCCTGTTTTCCTTCTCATCATCCAGATACTGAGCTATGCAGGAGCGGAGAGCGGCCCATCATATGCATATTGGTTGGGGATTAGCCATACGAGCCACATCAGTATGCATTACGAACTACGTAATAATAAACTGTGTTTGAAATGCAAATTTTTCTTCCCTTCGAGCCTGTAGTCTCGTCTCCACATGTAAAGTAAGTTAAGAACCCACCCGATCAAGAGGAAGTACCTACAGGGTTCACTGTGAAGTACACGACCCCCAAAAATTTGTACTCTTGTTTTATGGGAAAGAAGCACAAAGCTCTGTATAATTTCGATGGAACAGTTTGCAGTTGTCAAATAATAATATTAAGATTATGGTCTTCTGTGAAACGATGCCATGAAGTTTGATAGAAACGTGAAAATATTTTGAAGGAGACTGTTGCTTACATCTTCCTGCAGTTAACGAAAATATTTCAGCTACAGAGGATACTTATCATAACTTCGAATGAATGAGGAAAGCTGTAAAATCTCTATGCGTATCGAACATCCTGCTTCGAATTCTGAAGGTTCCCGTTTCGAAACTTGTCGCAGAAATAAGCTATTCTCACGGAGGATTTGGGTTTTTTTTTTAATACCTCGAAACAAGTGAACGGATAGAATCTCAAAATAGATCAAGTTCACTTACTTTTATATCTTTTCCCAGTCATTTTCCTAACTTTTGACGCTATACAGTATTGTCTGTGCTGCGGATAAGAACGTCAAATAAACAAAAAATACACAAAAAAATAAGTAAATAATGATATGCAAGGGTGTACTCGCAGATTACATCCTCGTAAGACCCGTCCTTGGCCTGAACGGACTGAAGAAAGCACGTACTCATCAATAAGGACAGCATTTTCCACTCGATAATCAAACCGTGTGCATCCTAAATTGAAATCTCTAGCTTATTCGTTTCTTTAATGTTGTCGGTAAGTAACAGGGCTTTTGGGACACCCTATAATAATGAACTGGAGTGAGAGAGAAGTGACGATGATGATGATGATGATGACGATGGGGGTATATTATGTACCGGAAGTTAGATTCGAGTTTGGAAGGGAAAGGAACCAAACTTCTCTTCTTCTGCTTCTTCTTATTCTTATTCTCCCTGGTTTAAGCTGTGTATGATGGCTTCCTTGCGCATAAATTTTATCTGTACCATAACACAGAAGCCACACTGTTTGTCTATTGGCTCAGCATTTCAATCAGGCAGCCATCACAAAACCTCCCTTCTTTCTTAGTACAAATTCAACAATGGCTTATCTACCATTACGAACATATATATATATATATATATGTATGTGTGTGTGTGTGTGTGTGCGTGTGTGTGTACATGTGTAGGTGTAGGAATATACAGTACATCCTTTACCGTAACATTTTAAGGTTTTTTTGAACTCACGTAATAATCCTTTCAATTCAGACCATACAACCTACAAATACCCCCCCCCCCCCTTATGTCTAGAGCTCCCCTGTACGAAAAACAGAATTTCTTTGTTTGAAATTCCCAGCCTTCAACCGCCTGTTCTTCTGATGAGATAATATTCAGACGAGGGTGGGTACACGGTAGAAAATCGGCTGAATATTACTGATAGGAGAAGACTGATGTACTCTGAGAAAAAAACTGTTCCATTGCCAATTTTACCACACAAAATTCGCAAACTTAGCCGGCAATAAAATCGGGCTTTCATGTTAATGGGAAGGCTACTGACTACCTGAGTCACGGCAGTGGCTGTTCTTCTATCAGTGTATGAAATTTAGCCGCATCCTCAGCCTGACACACAGTTTGTCTCCATTATAAAGAATGCACGCGGTTTGTGTAATACAGTGCAATGCTGATATTCATCGTGACAATCACGCGGATGATATGGGTAATTACACCGTAAAGTCAAAATGTATGGAGCTTCGGATGTTGCAGCAGATGTTACGTATAGTTACCACTTTTCATTAAAGGATTAAATAACAATTATTTTATTGTGTAATGGGTAAAGTGCACTAAAAGGTGCCAATTGACTCAAGCTTTACGCTTCCGGCTTAAAGTCGACACGTGATTTTTTCGAGTATCGGCCGAGCGACCGACTATACTGACAGAGGATTTGGGTGGTTTTCGTCAGTCATCCATAGACCACGACCGCTGCTTTCTACTTCCTTGTTATTTTGTCACTCATCAATTACTCTACCGTTAGAAACGATGTATTCCTAGTTCCTGGCAGCTTTGTTAAAGATGAATAATCAACAATTGTACGAATGGTGGCTCTTAGGCCGCTCTGCATGGCCAGCCTCAGTGCAATATAGGCCGCCCGCATCGCAAGTAGCAGCGGGAGCGATATGAGACAGTTATAGACTGTAACGAGCAGCGGAATATGACAAAACGCTTGCCCATATTTCTTCTCTGGAGAATTTTATAGACGAGGAGGAGAAATGAAGAAAGGGGACACCAAGAAAGTCTTCCGCAGCAATTTCATGCGTACTCAGGCGGTCCAAAGTCAGTCATTACTAAGCACAGTAAGTTTTATACGTATTGCTAGTGCATTTAACGGTGTTGTTAACAGTTCACATTATTATTTTTTTCCCTGTGGCGCTGCGGCCCAACGCGGACCATGGCCTCCTCATTCTTGAGGTTTCTGCACCACACTCAACGACCCACCACAGTCGGTAGGATTCCTCTGGACGAGTGATCAGTTAGTCGCAGAGACCTCTACCTGACAACACACAACGCTCTCAAGAGACAAACATCCATGGAAACCGCGGGGTTCGAACCCGCAATCCCAGCAAGCCAGCAGCCGCAGACCTATGCCTTAGACCGCGCGGCGACCGGGGACGGCCAGTTGACATTATACAATGTCATAAAATTTGAGAACTGAAGCAGAAGAATTCGTAAGAATGTGAAACAAAGAATAAGGAATCAGTGTTGATATCACATCAAATAATGGCAGAAGCTGTGAGAACTGCACTGTGCCAACGAAGCGCGGGGAAAAACACAGACGGCAGAGCTTAAATTTTTTAGATCAGTTGCGGAATATTCTTTGTACGGCTATAAAACAAATGAAGAAATTAGAAATGTACTAAGCGTATACAACTTGAGGGATTTTAAACGTAATTAGACACAACATTTATTAATAATGAACAAAACACGCATTCTCAAGCTAATGAAAGAATACATTCCAACTAGCACAAGAGAGGTAGGACGACCAAGGACAAGATGGATGAACCAACACATATGGAAGAGTGAGAACGTTTAAATGGTTTGTGCCCCGTGGCTGATGATGGTGGTGGTGTTGGTGGTGGTGTTGGTGGTGGTGTTGGTGGTGGTGGTGGTGGTGGTGGTGGTGGTAGTGGTGGTGGTGGAAGGAAGAAAGCCACAGTGGCCTAATTTCAAGTATTACCACTGGAGCACCTTCAAGGGACGAATGGAAACTAAAAATTCTTCAGCCGGCTATCCTGTCTATGGGCGCAAGTTTGAAACCGGGGCCTCCAGGTTTCGAAACAGATTTGGTACCGCCTCGATGCCATCGTTCCGTGTCACAATAACAGTTCACGCGTGTGTAATTAGATGTATAGCGTGCATGTGCTGTGATCAAACATGTCGACGGCAGGCTGGAGGAAGAATCTCCAATAAATCTGTAGGTCATGTTAAGAGTTCAACAGAAGTTCGCAACCGACTATGCGCAATGCGTGCTACACCCATCTCTTAATCGGTGATTAATCACCTCAGCAATATGTGGTGAAGGTTGCAAATTATGAAGCTCTGATGTCGAAGTCAGTACAGTGACTAAGACAAGGGTTGGAAGGCCGAGGAATTTTGTTTCGATTCCTAGCACGATAAAGATCACATCGCCGCTCCAAAGCATCAGGACCGAATCTGTGGCCCACCCAGCCCTCTACTGAGTGAGTAAGGGAAATCTTTCTTCAGGCATAAAATCGACAGATCACCGCCTTCTAGCGTCTAGGTTAAGACTGAGTGGAGCCGTACCTCTACCCTCATATGTGCCTTCATCGAGCGCACAGGGACAATTTGCTTTACTTTCATTTTAAGCGAGATAGTCATGGTGCAGTAGATGCACATGGTGGTCTTATGAGTTGAGATATCCTGCAGTCGCCAGACGGCTGCAACTGATTTCGAAAAACATTCTGTCTCATACTGCAGAGTTAAAATATTCTCATAGTTCTTTTCTTGTTTCTCTTCTAAGCCTGCAATGTCTGTCAACAATTTCAACGCAAGAGGTGCATCGTGTACAGTCCGTGTTACAAACATCACTGCTTCCTGTTTCTCCTCAAGACAAGACCCAATAATTATTGAGGTGGAGAATTGATGTTTCTTTACGTGAACTAGCATCCACCTACCACACTAGAGGATGTGGCAACCCAGAGGATGGAGACAGTATGGTCCTCGGCTGACAAAATCCGACCAGATTAGACGAGGTCATAACCCACGAAATGGAGGCAGCGTGGCTGTCACATACTCAGCACCCACTATACATTTTCAAGACCCAGAATGCAAACATGAATCCTCTATATGTGATTCTCTACATCCGTCTGTGACTGCATCGTAAGTTCAAAGAGCGACTAACAAAAATACGCTCGAATTCTTGAAGCTGAAATATGTTATGTGCGTCAGAAATGGACCGACCTACTCGTTCTTAGTAGAGACACGGTTGGTTGCTTTCCTTGTCAGTAGCACAATGTACTGTTAACTGAAGGTGTAAAAGTGAAGAAATTAAAAACTACTCGCGTAGCTGGAACAGAAAAGTGAAAATGATTGGAATGCATGCAGAAACGACACTGCAGTTTTTTTTTTACAAATATTTCAACAGCCGTGTTTACCGTACACATTGAGAAGAGTACAAAGTAAATTTTAAAACATGTTTGGCTGTTCTGTGTCAGGTACGCCGTAAAAACTCGAGAGTTATATTTACATAGAAGTGTTTGATGATATGATGATGATGGAGATAAAATAAGACTACTAACACCATGTAAGCTCATACAACATTCGGTGTGGCAAAACTCTTAAATTTCAAAGCTTTTACAAAACACTTGATAACAAAAAGGACACCCCTGTCTGTTTACAAAAATATTCGTCTGACTTTAAAAAAAATCGGATGGTAGCATGGACTTCTAAATGCATGTATATGTATATATGTATGTATGATTATCGTAATATCACGTGGGAGGCCACAGCCGCCACAGGAGGTGAGGAGAGGAGGAACAAACGAGGAATAAAACGACGCAAGCGTCACGACGCGTAGCAAAGACATGTAAATCGAGCGAACTCGTTGGAATACTGCACCAAGATGAAGGAATTCATCCTTGTTGCCAGCTCCTGCTCCTTGTAGAGAAGACAGAGTAAGAAAGAAAAATAAAGAAAGTACACTTCCTTACTTCGAACGACCGCCATCACGGGAATTTCTCATCTGGAAAAAATTTAGCTCTTTTTTTTTCTTTCTTTATATTTATTCTCTATGTCTTCCTTTCTATCCTTATATATTTTCCTTTTTTGTGTTTTATTACATAAAAGACCTACCACTTCCTTTAACGCTAAACCTCCTATTCTTGGTGTGGGTGTTAAGGGACGGGCGAAGGGGAGGCGAGGCAAAGTGTGTTCATGTTTGTGTGTTGTTAGAAATGGAAAATGCTGCTTCCATCTTCTTAGATATTTTGTTTTGACTTTGCACACGAGAACTGGGTCTAGTCTGTTCTTGTATAATGCAAAAGGCACAACTCTTATGTCCTCTGCCAGAAGAAAACAAGACAAAGCAGTAACCGCCTATGCGGTATGCAATAAGCACTACCAACAGAAAAGCCTTTTACTTACTGCAACACTTTTTCCCAAATGCATGGACTACTGGGTATGTCCTATGGACTATGCAGGCAGTACATTCTTTCGAAACGTTAGTGCCAACCTACCAGACTACACGATGTCATACAATAGAAGACAATTCAGTATGTGAATCTTAACAGCCGTAAGAACCACAGATCTTAACCATAAAATAACACTTTCCATAAACTAAATGGATAGGTATGTTATGAATAATAAAGTTAAAATTGTTACTGACGACAGTACTATACATATTACAGGCGAAACACACACACACACACAGAGATATACATGTGTGTGTGTGTGTGTGTGTGTGTGTATATATATATATATAATCGCGTGCATTGTCCGTAAACTATATTACAAATACAAAATTTAACACCAACTTGTTTCACACAGTTATTTGTTTGTTAATTAACACTCCGACTTGTTTCGGCTTTAGGTGCTGGCCATCTTCAGGGAGCTCGTAACGTTTATAACATGTGCAGTTTATGCTTCAACTTAAACGATAGGAATTCTAAAATAATTAACGTTGTAATTTGAAGATTAAATATCACAATTCTCAAAATATATTTAACATATCATATTGATAGATGGACATATAACGTGAACACAATATACCGGGAATTTTATTCCAAGACTTAATGCATTTGAAGAAAGCTTGAACACAACAATTACATCAACAGCTAATTAGCATAATTTTATACTTTATTTTAATTGTATTTTAACTGAATTTTAACCACCGGCTATTTTTAAGATTGTGATATTTAATTTTCATATTAATAACTTTAATCATTATAGATTTCCTATCATATTAGTAGAAGCAGAAGCTGTACATGTTAAAAAAACCTACGAGATCACCGAAGAAGACTAACAGTTAAAGTCGAAACATGTCGGAGCATTAATTATAAAAAATGCAACAAGTTGTTACTAAATTTTGTATGTATGTATGTATATTTATATGTATATATGTATGTGTATACACGCACACACCTATCTAATCGAATTCAGACTTATCCATCCTTCCATCTAACTATTTTTCTGTTTTCAAGTGTCTGCCTCTCTGTATTTACCTGAAAATAACAAATTGGACACCCGAAGAACCATAACAATACATTGTAGCAGCGAAAGATTGTCAAGTACGAGATTCCTTATGTATACTTCAACAGAGCGCCATGTCTGTTAGCACTCTTCGACATTTTGGATGTGTTTGTTGCCTCCATTTTCTAGATCTACAGAGAGAACTTGAATCTTCAGCAGCGCCCCCAGCGCGTGTCAAAATCTTGAATGTCAAATACAGTTACAGATTTTATCCAGAAAAATGCAGTAGAAATTATTTTCTTTTCACAGAAGCAAGGGACTCTCCACGAATTCCCACCTTCACGTTCAGCCATCGACGAACACAATTATTGCCTGACACAAGACGTCACAAGACACCGCTCCACGGCCTCCTGAACATCCCAGCGGCGTGTCGGTGCAAGGTTTGGTCGGAAATGGAAGCAAATGGTTTTAAAACTGCATTAAAATCAAAAAGGGTTCACAACGTAGCGATTACAAATCACACTGGAAGACACGTGAAGAAATAAGATAGAAGGAATAAAGAATAAACTGAAAACTATCATAACTGAGGCAGCGCATACCAGGTTTATCTCATACTGCAGTGTAGACGTACACCAGGTTTCTATTTCCTCACAGAGACTTACTGCAGAATATATTAACGCTTCTCTTTCTGAAGTTATTATAAATTATGGTGTATATTAAAATTCAATTTGTATATCACAGGGAAAGCGGTGTACTTGCATTACAAAGACCAACCGTTAAGAAATTAGCCTACATAAAAATATACAGCACAAAGTGTTGGCAAAATGACAAGTCTTTTAATGTTAAAGCAGGGCACATATTTAACAATAAGCTTCGACGGCTTGAAGACGTTATATTAGAGACCGTGTAATGAAGACGTATTGAGGGGACTGCAGGCGTAACTCCACTCATACTCCGCTTCTGCGCATGTTTACGTTCTGGCCGAATTATGCATGGCATTGGAGTTCGGTAGGCCCCAGCCGGGACATAGACACTGTATAATGATAGTCCTTTTAAGTTTCAATCATTGCTATCAAACTAAACTGGTATTTGGTCACAGACAGGAAAAAAAGCCTTAAAACTTTCTACATTTTACAAAGAAGATGCCGCGGTGTGCATTCCAGAGGTCATTTTGAAACTCGAAGCAAACATGAAGTGGGTACCATGGTGATTATCTTCACACAAAACGTCGCTTTTAGTGAGGCGTTCATGATTCAACAGTATTACATAAAGCAATGCCGAAGAGTTGAATCGTTCGGCAGCTCAGAGAAGGGGATTACCTCTACTGGCGGCCTATCAGCATAGCAACGACAAGAATGTAAAGCCTTTGTACTGGTTCTTAGTGAAGCTTAACCTTACGGAACACCATATAGTGATACGCCGAAAGTACAATAGCCTATTGGAACACAGTAAAAACGTTCCGACCTTCTCGACGCTATGCTATGCTTAGGTACAGGGTGTCTGGAGCCGGGGTAGCTCAGTCAGTACTGACACTAGGCTACGGTCCGGATAATCGAAATACGGTAATTCGACTTCAGCAGATGAGAAGTTTTATCTTCTGTACATTGTCCAAATTTACGTTGTAGCCCACAATGCAACACGTAATAGACCTCCGGGCCAGACATACCACGCATACATACATACATACATACATACATACATACATACATACATACATACCTAGTGCCAAGATCAAGAATTCGTGGAACTATACCTACATTCCACCACACGACTTTACGACATGGAACTTAACTAAACTCCAGAAACCTTTCATTTTCCTTACGAGTTTGGAATTTCTAATGATGAGAGGCCTTAGCGGACCGGAGTTCTTATATAAATCTCAAATAACAGCCTTTGGAGATACAGTTATTAATGTTTCCTCATTCTAAGCGAAAATATGTGGTTCTGAAAACGAATAGATGTGACAGCGCTCATCTCCTATCCAACTGTGATGTCCCATCCAAGAATACTCTACACAAGACATTAGAGGCCTGTATGGTACCGCAGCAACCAGTAATTAATAACGTCATAGCAATTTCTGTATTGCAGGAATTTTCTGTCATGGCTCTCCAGTGCGCGGTGACTCACACAAACATATGAGGCCTTCAACTGAAAACAAAATTGTCACCCCTGAATAAGATACTGCCGAAATTATAATGTCGGGGAGTGTACCGTAAATCGTACCTACCCGGTATATCACAATAACTACAATGGGGCCATCTAGGAATCTTCACATTGCATCACAATTTGATTGTGAAACTTTTCGGCAAAGTGAATCACTATGGCAACCAAAGAAAAATTACATCCTTTATGTGCATAAGCTTTATGACCGCATTGTGGTAGGTCAAACGTGTGCCCTCCCAGCGCTTTAACAACGGCTCTGATGGCGCTCAAGAATAGAGCGAAGAACCGCAAAAAAGAAAAAGACGCCAAAACACGAAGAAAAGAATAGAGGCGGGATAATATGAACAATCGTTTCTGGATGGAACTAAAAAGAACCAATAATAGAAGCAGAGTGAATGAAAGGGCGGTTCTGTTTGTATGGAAGGAGTCGGTACCTTGACAGAAAACTCGTAATTAACGCACGGCTGGTTGCATTTACAGCAGGTATACTGTAGTGTTCGGATGACGCTTGCTCCTAGGTCAGGCCTTTTGTTCGTCTAAGTAAGATGCCTTCACAATGTTCACAGCTGGCGTCAATTTGAGCAGGTTGGTGCAGCGGCAGTCCCTAAAACTTGGCCTAAGTTATATATTCGAGAAGTACCTGGTGTTCGTATCGGCCTGAATATCAGCTGTCTGCACCGACATTACTGGTTCAGCACCGCACATCAGTTCGTCTACTCAGCAGTGAACATTTGCACGTATTAAATGAACTGTATTCAGGCGAAATAAAGGCGTGGCGTTTGACTTCTTCGACAGCCCGCTTTATTACAAGAACAAAACATCCCCAAAACACTTTCTGCTCCTTCTGTCACACAAAACACAAAAATTTTAAAAACTAGACTGATGTGCTCATTGGGTGGAGCCAGTCTGTATCAACTGATAGCGCTATGCATAGAGCCAGGATAGTCGTTTTCTTAAATTTTATTTTCCTGAAGAAGGATGCAGCAATTGCTTCCGAAACGCTTGTATTGTTAATAGAAATGAAGCAGTGGAAAGTCTAATAAATGTCACCTCAGAACACACCTTATCAAATTACAGCATTTAATGGGGACTTCAACAAATGACGCTAGACCGAAAGCGTGGAATGCTTCGAAGAAATGGAAAGTATGTGGAAGGAATCGGTCTTGGCCCACTAAAGGGTATTATTCCGGCATTAATTAGGAAGGTTTCAGAAAACTGTCATTTGCGGAAATCATTCTGCGTTATATAAAACTGAGGTTTAAGTAATTCGGACGGCGGTCTTCAGGGTTACGACATCGTGTTTGTTGGAGGTAGAAGAATTATAACCTGCAGATGGAAGCAATATGTTCCTCCGACATGTCGGCAGTCACCTACCAGGCTACATCTCGTCACAGTTCAGAAGATCACAAACTTATATGTGCACGGTCTGAGCCGATTTGTTCCGAAAGGGCTAAGATGTCGCCGCCGGGTTTGCGACCACAACATTTGCAAGTCCGATTATCTCTGATCCCAGACCTCGTGTGTTTGTCTGTAGACATCATCTCACCTAGCGGTGGTCACTCAAGTCACTGAGAGCATGAAAGGCACATATTGCAGTGATGCTTACAGTAATTAAAGAACAGACGTCAGAGTTCAGAACCAAAATTGACAAGTTGATGGTCGCTCAGGTGGCATAGAAATTTCCCCCATTCTATGAAACAGGGAAGTTCATTACATTTTTCACATCAGCCCACCACAGGACACGATTCTAAGCCAAATAAATCCAGTCTACGCTCTTATAATCTACTCTCTCTTTATTATTAATTTTAATATTATTCTAGAACTACTTTTTTATATTACAAATTCATGGAGCTCGGCATCACACAATTTTCGCCATCCTACTGACATTTTCTTCTTTTTAGTTTCAAATGTTTTTCTAAGACACGTTTTCTTTCCTGATTCATGAATTGGCTGCAGTACAGGTGTCCTTGGATCAATGCAGCAACATTCAAATAAATCATCATCAATTTGTGACGATCATGATGCTCTGGAAGATGATGCCGTGAAGTTTGTTGCATAAGAACCAATGATATACAGTAATCATTACCTAACTTTTCAGGTTAAAGGCACAGATATACTGTTCAGGTTCCTTCACAACGTTGGTACATTTCTGCCAAAATAACCTTTGCTACAACCCAGAAGAGATTAGGCCTAATACTGGTGTGTTAGTTGCTTTGTAGTCTGTTCATGTCGCTTACGAATATAAGTCCAAAAATGAAGGCAGAGTTTGTTAATTAGGTAACAGAGGTGGTAAAATAAAACGGAGGAAAAACGAGCTACAAGTGAGATAAAATCAAAATAGTGGGGAGACACACGGAAAATGCAGAAGGTAAATATTGGAAAAATAAAGAACATAACAATACGCAGATATTTAAAACGTAGCTTAAGAATCCAAAAAACTCCACGCAATGGAGTCTTTCCTGAGAGGATAACAGCTGTTCAGCTGCTCAAGAAATTGACGACCTTTTTAAGGAAGTCCAGGTGTAATTTCTGTGCTGATAACAGCAGACTGCTGGACATTATCCTTAGCAGGATAAATACAGTTCCGACTTTGATAACCGGTTTCTTTAAAACTTATTAACAATAACGCAAATTCGGACAAATACTGCGACATGACCGAATAAAGAAATGAGTGAAGAAAGAGGATAAGGAGATTAAGGTAAACAGAAATATAATTTCGTCTGTTGTGTATGGGTGTGAAACTTTGTCGCTCACATTGAGTGAGGAATGTAGTCTGAGGTTGTTTGAGAATAGGGTGCTGAGGAGAATATTTGGGCATAAGATGGGACGAGGTAACAGGGCAATGGAAACAACTACATATTATTGAGCTTGAGATATGTACTGCTCACAGAATATTATTTGGGTGATCAAATGGAGAAGAAAGAGATGGGTGGGACATTTAGCACGTATGGGGAGAGGAGAGGCGTATAAAGGGTTTTGGTTGGGTATCCTGAGGGAAAGACCCAGACGTAGATGGAAGGATAATATTAAGATGGATCTTCAGGACGTGGGATGTGGGGACATGGACTGGATCGAGCTGGCTCAGGATAGAGACAGGTGGCGGTCACTCGTGAATGCTGTAATGAACCTTCTGGTTCCTTAATATGCGGGGAATTTCTTGGCTAGCTGAAAACCAGTTAGCTTCTCAAGAAGGACTCTGCTCCTTTAAGTAAGCAAGTAAGTAAGTAAATAAGTAAGTACGAGGATGAAGTGACAGAGAGAGGCTGAGTAAACAAAGACAAACGCGAAATAAATTAACAGCACAATGGAATTTCTGGAGGCACTTGGAAGAATAATATAAAAATAGATTCAGAATATGATTAGTGACGGGTTCCTGTGAGCACAGTAACGAATATTCGCTTTCATAGTGTGCTGACCATCTTTTACGCAGTTCAACAGCCACGCGCTTCTCGAAGGTGGCTCTGCTCAGTGGAGGAAGTCAGATGTGCCTTGTGCCACTCTTGCCGTGCAGAGCTAGCCCGCTCTCTCTTTCCTCTCGCTGGTGTATAAACATCCATTAGGATGGGAGGAGCCGTGGATCCGCCCGCGTGTTATCTTGTCAGCCAGGGCGCATTGTACTGCACTCCTCATGACTGGAACAAAATCACCAGAATATAAAAATTAAACATAGACTTATGGCAAGAATTTCTGAAGTCTCCAGATGTTTCAGCTTAAAGGTTACTGCATGACCCTAACGATCAAGGACAGACGGTCCTTCAAATCGTCTGTAAATATCTAGTGGTCGACATGGTGTAACGTCCGGGAAGAGAATCTCAAATCTCACAACACAAAATCAGTATAGGCTACCTGAAAAGTCATTCTACTTCTACTAATACTACTACTACTACTGCTACTGTTACTACTACTGCTACTGTTACTACTACTATTACTATTACTGCTGCTGCTACTACTACTACTACATATAATGTGATGGTAATGATGATAATAATAATAATAATGGGTTATATGGCGTCATATTGCAGGACACAATGATCATCTTATTACTTTGGTGTTACCAATAAAAGTTTTTTCTCAGGTATGATAAGTAAGGTGTGAGGTAAATTTGAAATTTGTGCGACAACAGAACGCGGCAAGTAGAAACAATGAAGTTGACGTTCCCCGACATCATGCTTACGAAAGCTTTCGAATGAGCGACTGGATAGCTGTGGGGACTTTTTTAAACTCGTAACATCATCTTACTGAATTCCGCATATTGGTGTAAGCCTGCCTCTTAAATTCGACCACGAACAATTCCAGTTCCCTCCTTCAAACTCATTCAGATATCATTATATTCTTCGAAGCACTATAGGCTGGTACGAATTAATGGGAACGTCGTTAAACGAATTCACACCACGTTAACTGTATATGTAATAGTGTCAAAACCGGTTATAACGTCATCGGTTTATGCGACACCTCGCCTATTCCGTTAGATATTCTGTGGTATCAAGTAATTCCTCACTGTTAACCATAACACTATACTACTGAAAAAACACTCATTTATAACGACACAAAACACGTTATAACCGAGTTCGTCTGCATTTATATTCTCAACCACGGGGCAGCAATCTGCGTTCATCAGCACCTGACACAAACATACAAACACACACACAGAATTCCAACGCCACAAACGTCAGCAATTTATTCTAAAGGTCTTTCTCATGCCTGTTGCAATTTCCTATGGCCAGTCCGTCTTCTACCCATGTTCACATATTTGACTTTTCTTCCGCTCGGTAATTTTAAACTGCCTTCATAATGACATTCCCTATCACATTTATAGCATTTGTCCGCCATTGTAGATTATTCCCTCTCCCTCATAATAATTTTTATCAAGTTCCTACTTCTCTCCCTTTCTCTCCGTACACTCAGTGTGCCAGATGCTAGAAAGCCGTGCACAGTTTACGGCACACAACTACGTGCACCAAGTTTCAATGCAAAAAGCTATCTGATATTTATATTTACGCCCGTCACTATGTGGCGCTATAGCGACGAATGACAAAAGAATATGACGTTCAGGTGACCGTGCATCGTGATAAATTCTTATAATAAAACCAACTAGATGCACTAATTTCTCAAATTTATTTTTGGAATAAAACTCTACATGTTTCGGACAGTTCATCTGTCCATCATCGGGAGTTTTTCACTGTACACACAGCAATGGTATATGTCATACAGGTTTGCTGACAGCTTGCGAGCAGGATCAGGATGGATTTCATAGGCTCTTACTCGGCTCCTATCTTCAGGGCAAGGTCAGTAACAGTGCAGTACTTTGAATATGAAGTCAGAAAGGCCTTCCGAAACGTCGATAACTATTTACCAGTCAGCAGGTTATCATACAGCAGAAGACGGTAATATTCAGCAACAACAATGAGCAAAAATCATTAAGCAGAAAAGACAGGCAACCCGCAATAACCCTGAAAGCAATTACGGAAGAGCAATTTACAGTTGAGTTAATTTCTTACAGAATACGGACTGTAGTGTTGCAGTTAGAGGTTAAAGTGTCCTGTTAATGTTCCTGTTGCGTATAGCGTTAATAAAACTACGTTCAGAGCACAAATGTAGCATGTCGGTAATTCAGCTTACCAAAAAAGCGTAGGCAACAGCAGAGAAAAAATGAAGACCCCGAAGTACGCCTGCTTTGTTCCGGATGTGGTGGTTTTCCTTGCATAGTAGCCAAAAATGTAAGGAAAAGAAACACTCAACTTAAAATACTAAGTCCACTGATAAGATACAACAGAAAACAGTGGGACTGTGGACTCTAATCGCATTAAGAATTCCTCCGAAATAAACCACACAATTAACATCAGAGAATATCAAAATACAAATTGCAACGTAGTGATCAACCTGACTAAACTCTTTTGACTCTTTCAGCCTCAAAGTTTCATCACTAGTAGAGCCTCCGCTATCAATACGTAACGTAGAGTGAACTGATTACAACACTGTTCCAGTAGACTAGGAATATACACCTAAGATAATAATTCTATAAGGATATAGCAGTCATAACACAATTATATTATCAGGTGTATATAACTTATCAACTACATTTTTCGGCCCAATGTTGCTGTAACCATCATCAGGTTGGATACAACTTATCAGAGAAGCTATATAGATACGATATAACACAGAACAATTATTAGTATTAGTGTAGGTATTATATCATATCAATCACTGGCCGAAACATGTAGTTGATAAGTTATATACACTTGATATTATATTTCTGTTGTGACTGCTATATCCTTATAGAATTATTGCCTTAGGTTCTTACAAACAAAACGGGGACGACGCTCCTTGAAGTACGAATATACACAATGGGAAGTTACAAATGTGATTAGACGCTGCACACGACTCTTCAATTGATAGGCCAATGTAATTACATGAAAACACCATCAGCCTATTGGAGTTCGTTGCAGTAGTTCTTATGAATGTTGGTATGTCCGTGTTCTGCACTCAGATGAAGTTACAGGTTAATAGAATATTTTATGCCGTCACGTAAAGCAGTCGCCAGCAACACTGACAAACGTCGTTGTTCGGATGAATAGCAACACTGCAGTACTTACACACTGCTGGAACAACCGTGGTTGTCGCACATACAGTACCGACAACAGCACGCAGGAAACTTCTTTGTTATGGCCGCGGTAGGAAACAGCAACAGAAAAGCGAACAGTTGCTTTTTATGTGTATATAATATATTAGGGTATACCTAACAATGGGACTAAGCAAAAAAATTATATTTCGCAACAGAGTAAAGCAAAACAAACCCATTACAGGCCTTGATAGACTCTGAGGGTACCAGAAGGTTGAGGTTTCCAGATTTCAAGAAAACCGGCACATGAAGGTGGTAAGGTTGTCAGCCCTTCGGCTTTACTCCCCCCCCCCCCC
>Ga0123354_10005328_pt1 | contig 18655 bp, 11 predicted proteins | sample TergutLab28metaG_2_FD_97872 | JGI IMG/M metagenome (GOLD analysis project Ga0123354, IMG submission 97872) | Labiotermes labralis P4 segment gut microbial communities from Petit-Saut dam, French Guiana - Lab288 P4 | ecosystem: Host-associated > Arthropoda: Insects > Digestive system > Gut ...
AGGTGGGGGTGGCGGGGGTGTGAGGGGGTTGTATGTGTTGGGAGAAGGCAGAGAGCAGGAGGTCTGACATCTTGATTTGAGTATTCTGCTGCAGCATAAATAAGATCTTCAACCTTCTTTAATATTATGCAGCATTGCTTGGTACTTTGCTACCGATGTTTCAGGACAAGCAGTCAGTCCCATCAAAAAGTACCATGTTACAAAGTGCTGTCCACCACAAAAGGAAAAAAATGACACACCCTCGACCTATTGGGAAATTTGATCTTAATCAAATCCACAGATTTCACATTCTGTCTGCACGATGTTTACAAACAGATTAGTAAAACATGTAATTATTAAATCTATTTCAATTATTTATGTCACTTCATGATTACTAAAATGTCCGTTGATGACGAGTGCTTTTCTAGTTTATGAATTAAAATAATTTTGAAAGGTTTCTGTTTCATTATTGGCAAAATACAGTAACAGCACATTTTGTTGGGTGTGTTGGACTGAACCAATACTATTCAGGATCCCAATCAGGCATAACACACACACACACACACACACACACACACTTAAAAATTATCTTCTATCACAAAACATGGACGCTTTGCATTTAATACAAATTTGTAAATAAATGTGTTGATAACTGAATCAATGCATATCGTTATAGAACCTGATATATGACTACTAAGAAAGGACGAGTTCCAACACAACATGAATGTCGTTATATCCAAAAACAAAACACTACTTTAGTACACAGGCAGGTCTAATCCGACATCAGCACAATGAGCAATGCACTACCTGCACTCCTGACATCACTACAATCCAAAAATGCATAAAAACATGACAAATACATCCACCTTCAAGACTCTTCAAAGTACTTTACTCCTTTAATGATCTGCATTCACATATGCAAACGTGCATACAGAAAACACCCTTGAAACTCATTTTGTGTGTTCAAGAAGCAAGGAAGCTTAATGAATTTTTAAGGCACACTGCATAATCTGTTTTATTTTCTATAAAATGCTGTTTATTTCACAGCTTTATGTTTTCCTGTAAAAATAATACATCTTAATAAACCATGTCCTAAAATTTAAATAATCACCCCTTTAGGATAAAGGTTAATGTTTCTATAATTCATTACACAAGTACTCCCCATTTTCTGTCCTGAGATTACACAGACACTCTATGCTCTATATAACAAATATCACACAAACAGGCTTGCATGCACAGGTATCACTCTGCGCTCACAGAACTCAAAGTAATACAGACACTACATACTATGGTCTGATAGATGTCGCTTAAGTTTCCTCAATTCATTAAATGTTTTATTACAATTATCACATGAATATGGACGCAAGCCAGTATGCAGGCGCTGATGTGCCTTCATATTACTAAGACCACTGAATGTTTTGTTACACACATCGCAAGAATAAGGGCGTTCTCCACTGTGTACACGCTGATGTGTTGTCAGAGTGCTCTGTACACTGAACGATTTGTTACATACATCACAGGTATAAGGGCGCTCTCCACTATGCATGCGTCGATGTGTCTTCAGAGTGCTCTGTTTACTGAATGATTTGCCGCATACATCACAAGAATATGGACGTTCTCCACTATGGGTGCGCTGATGTATCTTCAAATTGCTCTCTACAATGTAAGATTTATTACACACATCACAAGAATATGGGCGCTCTCCACTATGCGTGCGTTGATGGATCTTTAAAGTACTCAACACACTGAATGATTTATTACAGGTTTTACATGTGTGTGGACGCTCTCCACTATGTACGCGCTGGTGGTTCTTCAAGGTACACTGTTCACTGAATGACTTGTCACACACATCACAAGAATATGGACGCTCCCCACTGTGTATGCGTTTATGAGACTGCAGATGACTCTTATTACTGAAGGATTTGCTGCACACATTACAGGAATACGGACGCTCTCCACTATGTATACGCTGGTGTGTCTTCAGATTACTGAGGTCACTGAATGATTTCTTACACATGTCACAGGAGTACGGACGCTCCCCACTGTGTATGCGTACATGCTTCTTCAGATTACTCTGATTGGTGAACACTTTACTGCACACTGGACAGGAAAATACATGTTTTCCACTATGTATGCGTTGGTGTTTCTTTAAATAACTTTCATCCCTGAACAATTTATTGCATATATCACAGGTATATAGACAGGCCTCAGAAGATGATTGTTGATGTTCACTTGGAGCATTCTAATTAAAAAACCACAGAAATATTAGAACAAATATGAATGAAAATATGAATGATGTTAAAACAAAGGTCTAACTGAATTCAGGAATTACGTGAATACAGTTCTACTATATCTATGACCAGAAGTCTGGTTGGCATTACGTGCTGCACCATGTCAGAATGATATGCACCATCTGTGGTCTTCTATAACAAATTAATCTAGAATGGAACCTAAAAGATATCCTATAACCTCTTCTGAAGACCTAAGGAGTAAGAGTTCAACATAGAGTAGGGCAAATAACCAGCACATGAAACAGAAACTTAAATCTGTATCTGTTGACTCATCATGATAAAAAAAAATTATATGTAGGAGACTGTAACTGTCATGTTAGCCACATGCACAGTTTTTATCTCACTTGAAAACAGCATCAAATGAGAACTGAGAAACATCAAACCTGGATTTTAAAGATGTAATGAATGAAAGCTGACTGTACTGACACAACGGACACTTCACCTAATGGCTACACAAAATAAATTACTGGGTACTGTGATGCTGATGTACAGGTATTCAATTTCAATATCTATTCATATTTACAGCTTCATATGAGAACAAATATTTGTTACACCTTCACTCATTGCTAGCACTGGCTAATTTAAATGCTTTCACTTCATGGTAGGAAATGGGGTTCTTTAAGACAAACAATAAAACAATTCATAAAGATGCATGTATGAAAATGGGCAGCTTCAGCAGTTACAAACTTTCAGGGAAACTTCATTAACATTCACAGACTGAGAAAAAAATACCTTAGAAACAGCCTGTTTCTAAGACTGTGCTCTTCATACAGCCTCTTGCAATCTTACATATTGTTCTGCATAAACACCGGTCTTCTTGATTGTATCTCCAAAACTGATGACTGAAAATTGGTTTCTACATGTGAGATCAAGGTCTCACAGCAATGATGCTGAAGACTCAAAGTCTTCTGGGACTTGATGCTGTGTTCTTGTATGAGCACTTCCTGACATTTCAGAGGCACCACAATCCTTCAAAACGTCAAGTACTACTAGCCCAATGACACACTGTCACAATCCAAAAGACTTCAATCTTTAGTTTGTAAATTTCCAAATTGCTGTGCCCTGTGTAAAATCTCGTAGCCCAAATTCACCAATGTAAAGTTCCCCTGACCTTTATAATCTAACCACCAAGATACACCACTAACAACACTATCTTCAGTACCCAGCATTAATGAATGCATCAAATTCGTGCATAACGACCCACACATTTGTAAGTCACTGTATGAAAGAAAACCTTATTCTGAATGATGGTGCTTGAATAATACATCTTCCAGCAGCAACCACCATGACCCTCAGATTTGAAATAGTGTGTGTCACTCTCTGAGTAGCCCAGTGGTTAGTGGACTAGCCTGTATATGAAAGGTTATAGGTTGGTTTACTTACATCAGCAATATATAGCGATACTAACATTATCAGAATGACATTAGTCACCTGAGTATATTAACTGACCTAACTGCTGAAAGAACACAAACATCTAATATGCTTCGATCACTTATCCTGTTACAGACCAGTTAACAGTAATGAAATCTCTGTCATATTGCATAAATACAGATGGTACCAAACTTACAACAGAAACAAATTACAACATTCAAATGTTTCTATTTCATGGGACTTTTGAAGTACAAAAGAATTCGTGAAACAAGCATGCAAACAAAGTGTAAAAGGTTTCTGTGGCTCTAAGAGTTGTCTGTGTCTGCAGCATGTTTCATTTACAATATCAAGTATCTGTTGCCTTTCTGCATCAAAATTTATGATGTGGTCAGTATAACACACTGTACTCAACCCACAGCCTGCAGGTAACATGCCGCCTGTGACAAACAGTTATGCTGCCCACTGGGATGTTTGAATTCACAAAATGACTTTTAACCCTTTACTGGGCAAAGGCAAGATAGAGCATCGAAGAAGTTATGAAATCTGATGAGTTGCTTTTTTTATGCAGACATACATTACTTTACTAATAGCTGGTGCAAAAATGCACTCAGAATAGCAATGCCCTAACCTAGGTTGTGAATTGCATTTTCTGTAAATTTTTCCTATATCATTTTTTACTCCACGCTATGTATATAAAAATACACAGGTACAATTATACATATGTGTACTTATTCATTCCTCAGGCTGTGTACCAAATTTCATGTTTCCTCCACCACATAATAGGTTCAGCAGAACTGGACTGTACAGTGTTGATGGTGAATGAGAAATTGGAAAGAATTTAGAGGGAGAATGTGTTAGTTTGCAGTACCATCTCTGCATTTCCCTACAAGAACTGAGCAAAACTTCAAAAAATAAAAAATAAAAAAATTCAGGACAGCCAAACTGGGCACCTCTGGGCACAACCAACAGACCAGCCTGCTCTGAAACATGCACCTTAAAAGTGACTGAAGACAAATAGTTTTACAACACCCATTCTTAAGATTAAAATTGTTTCATAATGACAGAGAGGTAGAAATATTAATACAACAGGCGATTCTGGGTATGAGGTAAACAACTACAATGTACACACACTGCCACCTAACCACACCTCATGTTTGACTCTTGTTACAGGTATTGTTATTAGCAACGGATCCTCCGCCTCCTCCTCTTGTATATCTGTGACCACTTCAACTTTCACATCAATGTCCTGGTCTTCATCATGAGATGCAGGGCACGTCCACGTACTAGTGCCAGATTCAGCGTCCACTGCATCTGCACAAGTCTGTAAAACCACCACACCTGTACTGAACATGACTGCCCTCCCATTACACAGCAACCATTTTGCAAAAATCAAATTGAAACCAAATGTAATGCACAAATTCTCTTCTTGAACACTGTCAAAGTCACTACATACTGCTCGTAAGAAAAACGTTCTGAAAATAAACAGTCTGCTTTAAAAGTACGCTTTTCATGCAACATTTACTGACACCTTTATGAATGCCGTATTAACTTCTGCTGTCATTAGCACATTGTCAAAGAATTTATTCTACAGCATTCTGGTGATGAAATTATGAACAGTCTCTGTTAACTGATAGACAAAATTCTATACTATAATTTTCCAAAAGCTACACATTTCGTCACTGATTTGTACATGTATGAACATAATGACATTGCATTTGTCCCTGTCTTAAGAAAGGACAAAGCAGAATGCCTTGGTCTCATGAAATCAAGTAACAAGAAAAGAAGCATACTTTATCACATACTGGGTAATTTTTTTGACTTTATCAAGTATTGTTGAAATGACAGAAGAAAGAGGAATGAGATAATTAGGACTTGTAAAATGTAACAACAATTCACACCAAGACATAACATTACACTGTGTCATATGAAGGAAATTTCTCTAATGATTTAGGGTACAATCAGAAATGTAACAGAGAAATGAATCTCAGAAAAAATTAATAACAGAAAATATCATCAGTACTTTTCGATGTTGTGGAAATCTCTTTAACAAGCCTAATTCACATCCTTGTTGGCAACACAGACAGATCTCTTTACTACTATTGTGAATACATAGCTGATTTTGAAGTTGCTCCTGTAATATGTTTCAAGACTTAGTCTTCACTTATGTACACTGGATGCTGACTCATTTACTGATTTATCAGAGCTATATTACTCTGCATACATATATTAATGTGTATTTTATACAACCTGCTGCTATGGACACATTGTAGGGCCAAAGATTGACTCCCTGATCCAACAATCCAGCATCACATTAGAACACAAAATACAGTTGCCATGGCATGGTACAGATTCGATATTGCATGTTTCAGTCAAATACAACTCTACTAACCTTCTCCATATGTGTGAACCTCGAACTGTCCTTCCAAATGTTAGGCCAAGCTAAGTGACTTTGGCTGCAATGAAATAGAGTGCCATACAAACCAGAATCACAGGAGACCTGACTCCATTGATATGGAAGGAGAAATGAAAAGTATCCTCAGTGACTACACGCACCAGCTGCAAAGATGCAGATGGCAATGCCTTCAAGCCTGCCAGTGTTGGAAGCTACAACATGCACATGGGCAACCAAATGGCCAACAGCTATTTAATTAACCCCTAGTTTACTGACAGTATAAAATGTACACAGGCATGGTATTTTCTTGAACAGTTCTCACTGGTATATAGTAACAATCTTACCATTTTTCTATTTGTTCTCTGAAGTCCAACTGACACAAAATAATCATTATTATGCGCGCACATTTTTTTCAAATCCAACTGGGTCATTTTGTACCATGTTAGTAAAAAATGTCAAATACGTGTTCTGCCAAAACTTATTACATAAAGTGTGTAACACATAAGAATTGCAACAGTGTCATCACTAGCTCCTCTACAGGAGAGCAGACTGACTAATGAGCTCAGATTTTGCAGTCACTTGTTGACAGCTCACATTTCTGGAGTTGTAACTCATGATTCCACTGCCACTCCTCAGTTCATTATAGCCTAAATCATCCAAAGGTTGTGCTTGCTTGTCTGTGAACAGTATGGATCCTTATAAAGCAAGACAGGATGTGACAGAGAAAATGCTGCTTGAGGAACCTGAAGCCCAGTCACATAAGTGACATATGTGACAGTGACACCGACAGAAGTGACATGGGTGACAAGGCATGTGTGCCAAGTGAATTTTGATCAAGATGAATGTGACCATGTGTCTACACCTGAAACTGATTCTGATGGAGATAATGTGACTGCATAAGATGATAGTGATGATACTGATAGTGAAATTGAGGGGGGGGGGGGTTATGAAACATAAAATGGACAAATTTAGAATACATTGCCCCCTCTTGTGAGTCGCCACAAGAAACACAATATAGTTATAGGTAAGCCAGGACTGACTGCTTATGGTGAAAATATTTTGAGTTTATCTGAGACCCTGTAACTCTTCATTACCGATGACATTCTGATTGAAACATATCATCATACTAATGCCGAGGGTGGTCCCCAAATTTAAAATTTGTGGAAAGATACGATATCAGTTCAGAAGAGCTTTTTGCTTCCTTAGATTTGTGCACTGTTTCTGGCATTCTGAGGACAACAAAGGAACCAGTAGCAAATCTGTAGACAAAAAATGCTGCCTATTCCAGACCAATTTTTCGTGCAACAATGGTAAGGGACTGGTTCTTTCAAATTCTATGTGTCACTTGTTTCGATGACAAAACTACAAGAAATCAACACAGATCAACAGACAAATTAACTCCAATAAGAGACGCATTTGGAAGTAAAATCAGAAGATTTCAGAAGGCATACACACCAAATGAACACATTACTAATGATGAACAGTTAGTGGTGTTTAGAGATAAATGTCCATTCTGTGTGTTTATAAAGTCAAAACCAGGGAAATATGGGATCAAATTATGGATTACTGCTAGTGCACAGAATTTTTATGCCTGCAACATGCAAGTACACACTGGCATGAGTGGTGGAGTAAGGGAGAAGAAACAGGGCTTTTTGTAAAAGATGTGGTCTGTTACATGTACAGAACAGGAAGAGGTGTTACTGCTGATAATTTCTTTACAAGTTGTGAACTAGGAGGTTTCCTTTTGACTAAGAATGACAGTGGTTGGCACACTAAAGAAGAATAAGCTTGAAATTCCAGCATTATTTCTCAATAGAAAACAAAGAGATGTCCATTCTTCTGTCTTTGGTTTTACCAATGATCTCACACTGGTATCACATGTAAAGGTAAAGTTCACCCTAGAACAGGCCATGAAGGCCCAGAGGAGGAGTGGCAAATGTATAGCTCTAATCTCTCTTTAACCTCGGCGCTAGATAGGGGTGGGTGGTCAATGCCACGTCCCAGCCACTTTACGCCCAGGAAAGAGACCCGATACACACTGCACAGGAGGCTGGGTGGGCCCCAGGGCCGGTCAGGATGGGTGCAGAAAATCTCCCCCCCACACCAGGATTTGATCCCTGGACTTTACAGTCCGTAGCAAGTCGCTATATCGACTACACTATCCCAGCCCCTGGGTATCGCATGTACCTGCAAGAAACAAGACTGTCATCCTCCTTTCATCACAGTATCATGATGACATGTGCATGGGAGAGGAAAAAGATCACAAACCTGAAATCATCATGCACTATAATGCCACTAAAAGTGGAGTTGATGTTCTGGACAGCTTGTGAGGGAATAGACTTGCACGAGATCGAAAATATTCTTCAGCTTGATTGATGTTGTTTGTGTAAATGCATTTGTACTGTGGATACTGAAATATCCTAATTGGCAACAAAAGAAGAATAATCGAAGACACCTGCATCTGCTCTCTCTGGGAGAAGAAATGGAAACACCATATATAAGAGGAAGGGCTGATAGTAGGAATGTTGACACACACACACACACACACACATGCAGGACCATTATAGCAATGGGTGTCACTTGAAACATCCAGCTTCGACTAGAGACGTGAAGAAAAACACAGGAAGACAGCAGTGAAGGTGCTCTATTTGTCCTACAGCTAAAGACAAAAAAACAGACTGGAAATGTTGCCAGTGGCCTGAATGGGTGTGCAAGAACCACTCTATCAAGACAATTCAAATTAAATGTGACAATTGCAAGGAACAATCATACTAGAGACAAATTTCATTCACATTTGTTCTAAACTATATTTTCTTGTCCTCAAACATTTTAAGTATTTCACTCTATATAATTGCATGAAAAATGAGAAATCTGAATAAAAGCAACATTTTGACTCAATTGAATCTATAAATAGAACCTTGAAAGAAAAGTGTTGAGAAAATAATTTTTAAAATATGAGTACAATATGCACCCAGTTCTGTAAAAGTAGGCAGCTTTTTTGTTCTGTAATCCAAGGGTTAATCAATGTACAGTCAAGTGGACACACAAAATGTTCTTTCATTTGCTGGACTTGTCAATTCTGAAAAGCTAAAACCAGTTTTCATTGTAAAGTGCTAAGAATTCTTGTCAAGATTTCAGAATCCAAGTGGAGAGAAATTTTGTACAAGAAGCAGCACAAGTGGAGAAACTTCTCTCTCTAAGAAAAGGAAGACTTCACAACACAAACAAATTGCCCCTCACTTAGGATCAACCATCAATGGCTGAGAACAGCAAATATTTGATATATTCCGTGTGTTCTGCATGTGGACTGAATTCACAAAAAGTTATAGCAGTGAAAAGTGTCAAGTGGGATTGAGCATTACTTACTTCAAGAACTACCACATTAAACATGCTGTACAATCTCAAGATGTAGATGCACATTATGGAATATTTACTACAAACACGAGTAAGAAAATCCATATTATCATTTTTATTAGTAGATATCCGAGTTCAACTTTGGGATTTGTATTTATGATACTAAACATGTACAATAACCACCAGTCTGGAAAGATCTTCATGAAGATTCAGGATGTATATTCCTCTTTTCAGTGCATTTCATCCAACAGATCCTGACATATTATGGCTTTCACAGAACAAGGCGTAATATTAAAGCCCCTCAAACTAATCTCCAACTTTCAGAAATGCTCAGTCAGGATAAGTTGATCATGGAACGGTTAATATGATACATAAACACATATCACATTGTTTCAGTATGACCATACCATCATGAGGGGTGTGTGCAGATACAATATGCCCATTGGATATATGTTACAGTATACTGCTTTGGTTCAGATGTTATTCGATCACAGTTTGTAAAATTTATTATCCCAAGTTTGACCAAATTTTCTGTGGTATGTGGATACTTTCACCAAATACGGCAGAGAGAGACGCAGACCACAGGTCCAGGAGTAAAGTAACACATAAGAATTTTTAGCAAAACACCCCATACAAAATTTCACAAAAATCTGTCCAGTAGCAGCCAAGTTGGTCCATGCTGATGGATGGACAGGTAGTAATGATGAAGCCAACAGTTTTTTTTTTCAATTTTGTGAAAGCACCATTAAAGAATTTTATTAAGGGATGTCACGAATTTTATGTTACTCATACCGTGCATATTCTTACATTCAATACATTTATCAACAAATGCACTTGATAAAATACAAATCATAAGTATCAGACTCCCTCATCCTCAGGGAGTCTTCTATAACACAGGAACACAAGTCCAACATGCCAATTTAGGTACTGATCACCCTCACCAGAATCATTAAAATACTAAAATTCTAGAAAACAAAAAACCGTCCACAAAAATCACAATGTTGTGATATTATTATGTGACAGTGTGCTACGTCATGTACAAGCTTGCAGCCATTTATATTTCGTCTGCAGCACGTGAAATACACCATGTCAGGCAGTGTAGAGTATGCTACACCGCCCATTCCTCATTGCATTCCTATTCCTGTTTCTACAGTCAGATCTACTTTAAGTCTCATATGATGTGAAACAAACACACAATCTCATGTGTTTCTTAGGCATTCTGACCAGGGAATGAAAATTAAACAGACAAATGTACAATACTAACAGCAACAAAAGCAATAACAGCAAATCTCACCTCTGGTTCAGTCTTTATGGCAACTGCTGATGGTATATAAACATTCTCACTCTTCATGTCAATGGATTCTTCTTCACTCAAATTTTCAACATCTTTTTCTACTTTTATTATTATACTCTCCTGCAATATTATAAATAAAATATTTTTCTGTTAGATAATGCAATTCTCACACTTCCGATTCATATGCCATGCAGCAGACAGCATGACAATATGTGATTCCATACAAATTGCCACAAAACCTAATATCACACAGGCAGGGCCTCACAAACAGCACACTGGGTGTATTACCACCAAATATGTTCTGTATGAAACAGTGTAACAATTCATTTTCATATGAAGTATTCTCAAAGATAATAAATGTACTGGAATGCAACAAGTACATCACGTATCGCGAACACAAAAATTCACAGCAACTTCACGCTACACAAGCTTCTCACATACAAAGCACAGCTATCCAACAGTCCCCACTGTTGTATCCGTTGCGGACCCGATGAGGAACGTATCTTAGAAGTTGTTCCCAAGGAGGACGGAGCTCGTAAGTCTGGTTAAGATGGGGAATCGGGCAGGCAGCACACAATCTCAATAATCCCCAAGTAGAATATATTGGAGTTTTATTGTGCAAAAGTATGGAGTAATAGCATTTACAACTAAAATGTATAAGTGACAATTCTCGCCAGTTGACTCTTCATTACCGTTCGCACTCACTGACTGTCCAGCTTTGTACTCTGCTGCTCAGACACAGTTCGAGCTACGCAGCAGACTGCTGCCGCAGAACAAAGCAACTATTGTTACATGTGTTGCTCCACACACTGCTTGCGCGATACACTTAGCAAGTCCAGTTATAAACAAAAGAAATGGAAGGAAATTATATTCCTCCCACGCCTGGTCTTAAGAGATGCGAGAACTAAGCATGAGTAAATTTAGCTTATGACTAACATACAGTATATGTAAGAATGCTAAAAGAAAACCACAATAAAAAAAATCAAATTGTGTCACCTACACAACACCACGTATTAATGAATTTGAAACAACTTTCCCACTTGTGTATCAAAACATATCAAACAAAAAAACAAAGGTGTTCCTGTCAATATGCTGGATGGAGGTGTGTAAATAAAAAGAATATTGTTTGCAGGGTAAAAGGAATGTGATGTCAAGCAGCTACTACGTGTAATACCCCTGTCACACTACTACTGTTAAAACCTCAAATTCTTCTCAAGAAACCAAATAATTTCAAGGCCAACACATAATCTGCAGAAACCACGTCTATACCAAGCAAACTGACTACGGTGATAATGCTTCTCATCTGTGCTCAGATGATGTCTGGTTTGAACAGAGGTGCAAACACGTATTCTCCCAAGTCACAATTTTCATTGTAGGTCACAACTGCTCCATTCCATACAATTTAAATTCGTTATTCAACAATCATGCTGTAATTCAATGCTGTCCAGTCAGAGCTACCATAAATAAACACAACACCATCAACATTTCTCAATACTCTTCCAAGTGTTATGTCAGCACTACTGTAATTATAGGATTGTATCCAAAACACGCATTGACCGTGACAGGCTCAGGCAGTCAGTTGCTAGCCATGGAGGCAGGTGTTCAATCCCCAGAGGGTTCATGGAGAACACAGTTGCACTGAAATATGTTTTTCTCCATATGCTTCAGTTTTCCCCTCTCAATACCATTCCACCAATCACACGTGTCTTGAAAAGCTTGCACAATGACAAAATTCCACCAAATCTTCTCAGGCTGACAGCCACATGAAATAAACCAAAATTTCAGCACCCAATGGCCCATTATCCTGTCTGTCTTTTTTATATACCCACATCACACCAGACTCATATTATGTCAACGGGGATCATGGAAAGGGTCAAGGAAGGCTGTGCCTGACCTAAACTCTCACTAGATAAAACCCAAATCTGTTTCAGCACAGACTGCCAGGTTTGGATTTGCATGCAGCTCCTGTCCCTCCTGCAGTTACTTTTGTTTCATTTTGTACTAGATGCATAAAAAGTAATTGTGATGAATTTTACATTGTGAAGGACCTGATGTTCAAACTACTGTGTTACTGAAGATAAATCTTCAATTTCTACAGCACATCATATGCACTGTTGATCCTCTGTAGCAAACTGTATTGCCCAACAAATTAACAGTTTCCTACCCAGCTCTAACTTTGTGCAATAAATATGCATATGCGTGATAATGACTACCAAATAATTACATTCCAGTGGACCAGTCATGGAGTTGAATACTGCTAAGGGAAGTCTTATACATTTATGTACACCACATAGGTTAATACTCCTGACTTTCTTTCTATAGATACTAAATAATGGCTACGGAAACTGATACAAGCAAGAACAAAAAGCGAATCTCATTATGTTACATGATGCCCTTGTTACTATTAACTTCTTTTGACAAATTAACCCAACAAACAAGCCCACAAAATTCTTTTCTGCACACACAAGCACAAACTCACCAGGCTTTCCATCTCAGCAGGAAATACCTTGAATCTCTACAACTATAATTTTTGGCACTCCTCTGGCAAGACAATGCAGAATCTCATACACAGGTTTAAAACTGTGTTCAGACAGTGGCTGAAGGGAATCATAGGATACAAGCTTCACAGCTCTGATAACTGTATATAAATACTTGAGTCCTGAAAACAAACATAAGGATTATACATACTGTTTAAATACAGCACATGTTAATGCAACATAATGATATTCAAGCCTGTATCTCATGTCCTGAATTCTGATGTTGGAATAAGGATGCAGATAAAGGTGAGGCCAGGTGCAGCAAACAACGCTATTTTGGCTTAGAGAAGCAACTGTTGTCACATAAAGTTAAATGCCTCATTTATAGAGCACTAATTAGACCAGTGCTGACACACAGCTCTGAGACTTGAGCTATGGGTAAACATGGTGAGAATCTTCTTTGATCCTTGGATAGGAAAGTTCTACAGAAAATATTTGGCCCGGTACATGAATATGGACATTGGATGAGGCACAAAATTTCTGAAATATATACGCTTAATGATGAATATGGTGTTGGAAAATTTATTAAGTTTGGTAGACTTGATGGGTTGGATATGTGATGAGGATTACAAGAAAGTGATCCTGCAAACAGTCTTTTGTACCAAACCAGGACGAAATGGAGACAGAAGGGGAGGAAGACCATAGTTGAGGTGGTGCAATGAGTTAGAGGAGGACACAGAACTGTTTGGGCACAAAAATTTCAGAACTAATGTGCAATCAAGAGAGGAGCGGCAGAAGCTTACTAAGCAGTTCAGTCTTACCCAGGGATGCAGTGCCAGTGACAAGGAGGAGAATGTGGAGGAGGAGGATAAGGAGGAGAAGGAGAACAAGGAGGAGGAGAATGAGAGAAGAAGAATGAGGAGAAGGATAAGAAGATACAGGAGGAGGAGGAGGATGTGGAGGAGGAGGAGGAGAAGATGGAGAATGAGAAGATGAAAGAGGATGAGGAGGATGAAAAGGAGAAGGAGGAGGCGAATGGGAAGGAGGGGAGGGGAGGAGAAGAAGAAAAAGGAGGAGAAGGAGAAGAAGAAAAAGGAGGAGAAGGAGAAAGTACACCATGTCCATGACATTTTGGTGGAGCTAGTTACTTAAATTAAGGGATCAAGTACTCAAAGAAGTGTCAACTCCAACACGTACATAGGTAACGGTCACAGGGAGAACAAGCCAGTGGGTGTGGTGGCATTACGTCATGTACATGGCCCTAAATGAGATAAGTAGCAAAGATATGACAAGCTGACAAACAGCAAGTGCACAATACAGAAGGCAACAAGTGGCATTCTCAGGTTTAGTTCGTTGGTACAACTACAGAAAATTAAGCAAGAGTAGTCTGGTGTACAGTTCGTAAGTAAACCCACAGAAAGTCAAGCAAGGTGACTGGGAAAGGAGGGATTAAAGGCACACAAGGCCCTGAAAATGACTGTAGTATTTATTCATTCCTCACCGGCACACCATGAAGCAATCTCATTCAGCATCCTGCATAAGCATACCTCATAATTTTAGGAAGACAATTCCCTAATGCATGACATAATGAAAAAACTCTTACAAAACTTCTAACCAGAGATAACGTCAAGTGTTACTTCATTATGCAAATTTGGAGCTTTATAACAAGGTTGCCACTTATGCCAGCAGGTGAATTTAGTTGTGACAGATGAAGAACAGGGAAATAATCATGATTATTCTTGTGTAGCACCCAATGTTTTTAACCAAAGCAATATTTCATAGTGCTGATGCAAATGTAATCACTTTTGCACTGTTTTCATGTCACATCATACACAATAAACACCACTGTGGGTTACTTTAAAGCTTTCCATTCTGTGCATATTTGAGATCAGTGTACTCAGTTTATTGCATCAACCAAATGCACAGTAGTAATTATATACAAACACTCAAGACGTATCTCTGACATGTTTCAGTACAAAAATACAACTTGAATCGGTTTTAAAACTTACGCTTAAAATATAATTAAAACATCTGTGAGTAACAAATCCCTGTTTTGCTTTCATCAAATTTTAAAATTATCAAAATCATAAGAAAAAATGAAAAAATATTTTAAATTTCAACTTTAATGATTCTATATTCACAGACCCTAAAGTCCAAAACTGATATAAGGAAGACACTTACACTGTTGGGAAAAGACGTGGAGTGCCCCACATACTAAACATTATGAAACTGCCATGGATATGGGATAATCTTCCAGGAGACTGAAGACTCTGATACTGTGCCAATGGGGACTGCGATGTGTCTCATGCATAAAAGATTTTTTGAACTAACTACCATCTGTTTTAAAAAATACTATTGTTTCATAAATATACTAACGTGCTCGTCTCCATCCAATTTTACATTATATTTGAACATGTGCTCTATGATGTATTTGTAAATGGAACGAGATCTCCATCCCATGTAAATATATACAGTTTATGTAGGGCTTTTTACAAGGTTCTTGACATTATATAGGTCTGATGATGACCTGGCAAATCAGCCCAAACTAGTAACTAAGAGATGCGTAAATCATGTTGTGCAACCCTGTACATTTAACAAAACAACCACAAAAGGATGCGGCTACTAGACAATCAAAGGAAGACGGCAGTTATGAAAAAGATGGATTTGGAATATATAGAGTAGTATAGAAAAATATACAGAAGGGTAATACAAGCAAAGGGAAGAGAAAATAATAAGTATAGAAGTAGTTCCAAAAATAAACTGAAAGCAGCATGGAAAATAATAAACAAAGAACTTGGAAAATCATTTATAAATAACAAGAATATTGAATTAAGATGGGGAAAAAATTAAATATTAAATCCTAGAGCTATTGCAGAATTACTGAATTCATATTTTGTTCAAACTATAGAGAAATGGACAGACCAAAATAGTGGAACACACATAACTTATAATATGACAAATTTAAAAATAAATACATGCCCACAATGTTCATTAATCCAGTATCAGAAAATGAAGTAGAGAAGGTGGTAAAGAATCTTAAAGGGAAATGTGCATCAGGGTTTGACAGTGTAACGGAATCCATTGTAAAGAAATGTGTGCAATTTATAAAGAAACCACTAGCCAATATCTGTAATACTTCATTTGCATCAGGCATTTTCCCAGAAATACTAAAATGGCAATAGTAAAACCCTTGCATAAAAAGGGGAATACAGGAGAAGTTCAAAACTATAGACCCATATCTCTCTTACCAGTCTTCTCAAAGATTACAGAAAAGTTAATGTATAGTAGATTGATGTCATTTGTTACAAAAAATAATACTCTAAACGATGTTCAACATGGTTTCCGTGAGGGTAAATCAACAGAAACAGCAACCCATGGTTTTCTCAAAAATATTCAAAAACCCATAGAAAAGACGATAAATCTTATTGGAATTTTCTTTAATTTATCAAAAGCGTATGATGTACTAGACCATAAAATCTTGCTTTTTAAATTGGATGCTTATGGAATAAGAGGTCTTGTGAATCAGTGGTTTAAATCACATATATGCAACTGGAAACAGTACGTTGAAATAAATTATATGGAGAATACTAGTCGGATTTCAGAAAAGTTGACATCATCTTTAAAAGAAACAAAAGTGGAGTCCCGCAGGGCTCGGTTCTCGGCCCAGTTTTGTTTCTGCTATATATAAATGACCTTCCCATTAACATACAAAAAGGAAGAACAGACCTGTTTGCTGATGATATGAATATACAGATAAAGGCCACAAATGCAAATTTTTAAATGAAACAATAAAAGAAGTTATGCAACAATTATCAAGTTGGTTTTGCTTAAATAAGCTTGTAATAAACCCTGATAAAACCACTGTGATATCATTCCATGCTTGACAGAATAAAAGTAACTTAAAACCTGAAATTGTATTTCAAGACATGGACATTAAATATAAAAATGAAACAAAATTTTTAGGTTTATATCTTATTGAAAATGTAAAATGGGATGTGCACATAATATGTGTGTGTAACATATTAATTCATTCACTTAAAAACATTACAAGTATAAATACTTTGAGAAGTATATATTTTGCAAACTTTTACTTGCATCTGAGATATGGTATTCTTTTCTGGGGAGGTGATTCACCAAGTACAAAAGCTTTTAATTGCAAAAGAAGGTTGTGAGATTAATTTGCACGGTTAAAAGAAAGATGTCCTGTAGAGAATTATTCAGGACATTGAATATACTGCCAATGCCATGTGTATATATAATGGAAACGATGTACTACATTAAAGTAAATAATAAAGGGTTAAAACAATATTTGGCCATACATGATTATGAGAAATGACATAGATCAGATTTTCAAACACTGTTTTGTAGAACTATTTTTAAAAAGAGTGTAATTAATTTGGAGACAAAATTACGTAATAAGCTTGCAAATTATTTTAAAAACTTAGAGAATTTAAAACCTTTTAAAAAACAACTTAACGCCTTTTTATTACAACAGACCTTTTATTCAGTGGAGGAATACTTATCCTATGTGCTGGCACCTTGAAAGGGAATTTTATGGAAAAGTATGGTATTGGTAATCAAATTACTAATAAAACTAGCAATGTATGGATGATATAAATTTTTTAGTTAATAGAGAACATTTTGAAGTTTTAGTTTATTGATATTACTTTTGGTGCAAATGTGGACAAAGAGGAACTGTTAAGTGTATGGAGTGAAAAAACATGTGTGTGTGATTTATATTATATGTGTAGAAGTACTTCACTTCTGTAGAGGTATGATAAATAGGTAACGAGTATGAAGAGTTATATGAATGTTTGTCTGTATAAGCAGAAAGAAGTTGCGTTTTTATACTGTATATGTATCATAATTGTTATGTCTATTTTTTACATTGTATATGAATTGGATTAGCTAAATAGAATTATAAAAACTTAGTATAAGAAATGATGTATCCTATACACATTGTTGTCAAAACAATTAAATAAATTGAAATTGGAGCGAAAATTTTCCTCTTTATATATACTTAATTATGTGAGAAAAGATTTAATCACATCTTAAACATAAATTTCAAAAACCAAGTTGCACCTTTTACATGTAACAGAGATCAACCACCGAGCCTCTACAGACTGTGGATGTGGAACCTTGTAAATAATATCTTCTTCATCATCATCATGTTCCTGAAGGGTTAGGTGTGTTTCCTGTTCCTTGATCCTCAAGATGAAGTTGGGCCCTCCATCTCTTCCTCGGTCGTCCTATGTTCCTTCGTCCTTTTGGATTCTATTGTAGTGCTTGTTTTGGTAGTCTGTTTGTGTCCATCCTCTGTACTGTTGTAGCCACTTTTTCTGGTACTGTTTTATTTCCTTTACTATGTTCTGTGTTGCCTAATACATTGATTCTTTTCTTTATCTAGTTTTGTTATTCCAAGTAAGTGTCTCAAAAATTTCATCTGTGCTGCTTCTAAACGTTGTTCCTCTCTTTTCTTCAGTACCCAAGCTTCACT
>Ga0123354_10005329_pt1 | contig 18655 bp, 9 predicted proteins | sample TergutLab28metaG_2_FD_97872 | JGI IMG/M metagenome (GOLD analysis project Ga0123354, IMG submission 97872) | Labiotermes labralis P4 segment gut microbial communities from Petit-Saut dam, French Guiana - Lab288 P4 | ecosystem: Host-associated > Arthropoda: Insects > Digestive system > Gut ...
AAATTAATCTGTGACTATTTCTAGTGTGACTTTAGCAAGGAATATATAGCTTCCTGATGATGGTCTTAGGACCGAAACATGTCGGAGCGTTTTTAATGTTTTAATGTGTAAATTTTATAAATTGTATATATTTACAGTGGCTGGTGTAATAATTGAGTAAACCTGCTTTAATTCGCAAATACTGCTGTAAGCAAAGTAATATCGAATTGCGAGCTTCTGAGTGTGCCAAAATTGACTTTGTCGGATAAATTTATGTGCAGTTGCATGAAGCCCCACATTGTATTTTACTGTCATACACCTACAGTACATAGAAACAAATGAATTGCAACTGTAGGCCTGTAAATGGCAACCATACGTAGAAGGTCAGGCTTTTAAAAGTGCGTGTGAACTTTAATATATTTCCGATAATCCAACAAGAAGCAAACTGCAGCGTTCATGTACTGGGAGATATTCGTTAATTACAGACTCCATAATTCCCCGGCTTTCTTGCACAAGAGACGAGCTGCATAATTAGTCCCACTTTTCAAATGCGTCATTTTTATTTCATCTAAGGATAAAAATGGAAAGATATTGGAAAAAAGTCACACCCATATTTTTCATTTTTAAACATTATAAAAGAGAATGTATTGCTGAGGGATGTAACCAATGTTGCCGGCAGTATGAAACATGTTTACATTTATACAAGTCACATTATATAGAAGGACATGACTGTCTTTCTATCATTATACAGTCTTATTATTCAAATATATGCGTTCGGTTTACTTGTGTGAGAGTATTAAAGATATGGCTTTGTTATATGACCTGCCCATGTTTCGGATCTTCGCTATAGAATCAACTTGAATACATTGGAAAGTATTTGAAATAGGGACTCAGAAGTGTTCGGGATAGTGCGTTTCGAAAATTAGTTTTCCTATCAAGGCGAAATTACTTATAGTATAGACCATTTCAATTAATGTGTTGCTCTCCTCATTCTGAAGAAATTTGTGTTAGCCATTCAATTACGCTGGAGTTTAAATTCTAATTATTGCCAAGGACCGAAGGGTTTTAAAGTTATACTTCCCTGAACTGCTGTCGCCATACCCAATGATGAATTATTAAAATTATACATATTTATTAGTGAAACTACTTGCAGTTGTCGTCGAAATAGTATGCTTTATTCATGAACTGAATTTTTACACACACAGTGACAACGGTTGTGGACAAAGACCGTTTTTTTTATCGGATACCGCAACTTGGTACGTGTACATATGATGAACCCCCGCTGTTCGAAATTCGAATGCCTTCTGCTTGCCTGTCGGACAGGAGAGACGTTTTGAAGACCCAGCAGGTGAATAGCTATAATACTGTATGTATACAGCAGTTTTGGGGATGGGAGAACTGTCTTGGTACAAGGATTCTCATTTTCATATCAATGACCACGTAAGCTGTTCGGAACATGCACACTGCCTCTCATTTTTTTTGTCCGGGCGTATAGTACGCACAAATTTATGTGTACAGGTATGTAGTGTCCACTATATTGATATACTTAAAGTCTTAAATACGAATAGTATGTTTAATGGCCGATCTCGGTGGCCGTGGAGTCTAAGGCGTATGTCTGCAAACCCCTGATTGTTGGGATTGCGGATTCGGGTCCCGCTGAGGGCAATGTTTTACGTCTGTTGCGGCTTGTTGTGTGCTGTGTATGTAGTGACCTCTGTGACGGGCTGATCACTCGTTCAGAGGAGTCCTACCAACTGTGTGTCTAATTGTGTGCGATCTAAAAACATCAACATATGGGCGGCCTGGACCTGAAGTGGGCTCCAGCCCCACATAAAACGAAAATGAACATGTTTAAGATTACTTTTGAAACAGTGGTACGCGGAATGTCGTCTGGTGGTAAGCGGATAAATAAATGCTAAGGAAGGATCTGTATTCTTAGAAGGGTCTGAGGATGATTCTATAAGAATCTAAACATGTTGCCCTAATACAGTAATAAACATAATAAAGTTTTGTTGTGTTTGAATGATACATCATTGTATATTTATATATGAATAAATATGGGATTTTTTTAGTATTTATTTTTAAAAATGTTAATTGCTAAAATTTAAAAATTTACAACATATTTAAATATAAAGTAAATCAGTTATAAAATATGTACCAGTATAGGTCAAGTCTGCTATAATGCAGTAGTCTTGTTAGGCATCTCGTAGTAGGAAATCGTGTAATACACATACGGGCAAATTAGAGAAATAAAATTTGGCCCTTCATCCAAACTTATATTTTCACTGGTCGCTGAACTCGCGTTATAGCCAACACGCGTATGCGGAAGTTTGTATTACACGAACAGCGTTCTGTATTCATCATTCGCGTTATAGCCATTTTGCAATTACGAAACACTCGTACTAGCAGAACTGACTGTACTATTTCACTGTTGTAACGTAAACACAGAAAACCCTGTAGTCTAATTGCGACTGACGGCCGATCTTGCAACATGTCTATAGGCGCAATGGAATGGTATCGCGACCACGTATTATATAAAATTCGGGCTAAGGTATAAAGTATAGTGCTTAGGCTACGGGCTGGGAGATCCGGAGTTCGAAACCCGGCAGGAGTAGAAGTTTTTTCTCTTCTCCAAAACGTCCAAACCAACCCTGTGGACTGCTCAACTGCATGTTTAGTGCTGAGTGGCGTTATTGTCCTGGGTTAAAGCGACCAGGGCGTGAAGTTAGCCATTCTCTTACACCGAGTACCTAGGATAAGGCTTGAACAGAGACAACGTGACTTTTGTCTGAAATTACACCATGATATTCCCATTTCCCAAACCCATGGTGCACCGGTCATGCCACACCTCCACGGTGCAGGCTGACTTCATGCCAGTATCGTGACAAACCACAAGAATTTAACCAACGATAGTGCAATTTTAAGAATTGATTCAACATTCATTAGACTAGACGGAATTAATGAAAATGGCAAAATAATAACAGTCAACCACAATGGCGTTTGTATATTTCTCTGTATTGTGTTTTAACATGATGCGACTCCGTAAAAAGCCATCATTGGGCAATGTAAAATAGTTAGGAAAGGCTTCAGGCTTCCCCTGCGATGCAGATGAGATCTGCACTCTTCTGGGATACTACGCAGCGTACAATGGTAATTCCTTGCCGAAGTTCCGGGACTAACCATCGGTCCCATCTTCAAGGGTCGAAAAAATCCGGCTTTCTTGTTGGATTTCTTGACCCTTGAAGATGGGACCGATAGATTGTCCCGAAACGTCGGTAAGGAATCACCACTGTACGCTGCGTAGTATCCCACAAGAGCGCAGATGTCACCTTACTTAAGAAAGATTATCACTGAGATTTATATACATGGGTCCGTGCATCGTGAATCGAATTTAATAATTGTCCAACAAGATGCGACTGTATTCAGTTTATTACATTTCTGTAGGCAGCTCTACATGTTTCGGGTGTTGACACCCATCATCAGCAGCTGGTACAGTTGTAATTACAGCTTCTGGTATTGATTAACTGCAATGAGTAAAATACGCCGCTAATTAACCATTTAAACGCCGCGTTAAATCCCATCTGCCATCTGCTGGCATTATTAGGAGCTCACCATATCTTCCACGTTGGCAGGTTAAGGGTTAATATTAATATATAACATATATATATATATATACATGTTTCGGGTGTCAACACCCGAAACACGTAGAGGTGCCTACAGGAATGTAATAAACTGAATAAGTCGCATCTTGTTGGACAATTATTAAATTAAAATTACATTAAAAAAGATTATCACATACAACACAATAAGTGAAATCTCAGCTTTACTGTAGTGTGTGTGCTGTAAGGACGGAAACCATGTAAAAGCAAAAGGTTAAAATATTTTGAGATACAGTAGAACTCCACTTATCCGCGTTAATTCGGAAGGCGAACAATCCGGATATGCAGAAAACCCGGATAATTGGGTATATCTTTGAATATAGGCTACGATGGCAGTTTGAAGGTCGGCTGTTACTATTTACAGTAGGTACCTGCGTCTAAACTTTTCGACCACGCCTGATCGGAAGTTCTAGAAGCCATAACACTGTACTCTGCTTGATCCGATAACCGAAAATTTCAAGGCTAGTTAGTTTTGTGGAATTCTGGACAAATTTATCCGAAGTTCCAAGCCGATCCGGATAACCAACGTCCGGATAAGTGGAGTTCTGCTGTATTTTAAAAATCGTTATTCAGTACTGTCAGTGTGAAGGGAAAGAGTTTGTCATACTGAATAGCCCTTGAGGGATTCATTCTATTCTTATTAGATGTTTGTTGGACCGTGCGTCTTTGTGATAACTGAAGAATAAAAAACCAACTAGATGCCACTTATTATTTTATTGCACTTCTTATAGGTGCAACATGTTTCGGGCATTACTATACCCATCATCAGGACCTCGCGACTATGTTGTTGATTACCACACTGGTCGTTTCGTTCTTGGTTTGCTGTATGTTGGAGGTTCGGTGCGGTTAGGTTGGAGTAGTGTCCGGGCTGCAGGCTTTAGCCTGAAAATCTATAAGAAGTACAATAAAATAATAAGTGGAATCTAGTTGGTTTTTATTCCTCAGCTATTCTTATTTCTCCACTGTCGTCTTTACATCACAAAGTGGTGTCCCACGTGAAGATAGAACAAGTGGTAATATTTGTTAGCAGTTTGTTAGGTACACAGGTGTTCCCCTAATCACAGAGAAGTGTGCAACCAAATTAACCGTTGTAGAAAGTGCACTTTCTTGTACCTTAAACTGACGGAATTATGTATAAAGTACGATAAGAGGCCGGAATATATTTGCCTGTAATACGTGCAGAACAGAAGAAGTTATGTCCATTTTGCAGTTAAAGTGGCATTCTAATGTATTACCGGTGAAATGCTGAACTGTCGGGCTAACACGAAGTTATGTGGGTATTACTTAGTATGTAACACAAAACACTTAGTATTTTATACGGTGTTCAGTTCGCACTGAAATTAAGAACTTATTAAATTCGGAAAGTATTTTTTTTTTTACCGTTTGATGCAGAATATTTTGTATTCCTGCCGTCCATATAAAGAGAAACACTAAAATAATTTATACGGACATTTATTTTTATTTGTGTGTGTTTTTCTTGGGGGGGGGGTGAAATTTATACCGTTTCTTTAACGAAGATCAAATGTGCTTCGAATGAATACTGCTGTCCTTACGAACGCGCCATCCTTTAGATTTGTAAGTATTTAGCAACATTACTGTGGAAATTCTTTCCTTCAACTTCAGGATTTAACCCTCAAAATGGAAAAATAAACATTTTCGAAACGTTAGTGGTTGTCTACCAATCTTGGCTCTATCACATCCCAAAAGCAAAAAATCCTCGTGCTAAGAACAGTGACAATGCCTAATGTCACAAATGTTCAGAGAGTTTTAAAAATGGGGGTTTCGATATATTTGAGCCTTGCACTGTAGTGCAAAGCTCACTTGCTCCGAATCAGATATTTGCTGTGGCCTATACGCGCCTGTTTTTCAGCAATGAATAGTGAATGGGGGAACTGCAATTGTTTACTCACATTCAGAAGACACAATTTAATTGTTAAAGATGCAATGCTTACTGCGAGACAAATCGGAATATAACTTTGCAACACTAATAATCGCATGTGGTTATATTTAGCCGTAATAATTACAGTTCACGCACAGATGAAATATTTAAGACACTTACTTGGAATAACAAAACTAGATAAAGAAAAGAATCAATGTATTAGGCAAAAAACGGGAGCACAGAACGCAGTAAAGGAAATAAAACAGTACCAGAAAAAGTAGCTACAACATGTACAGAAGATGGACACAAACAGACTATCAAAACAAGCACTACAATATAAACCAAAAGGACGAAGGAACATAGGACGACCGAGGAAGAGATGGAGGGACCAACTTCATCTTGAGTATCAAAGAACAGGAAACACGTCTAACCCTTCAGGAACATGATGATGATGATGATGAATTACAGTTTACATTTAGTTGTACTGCTGTCCCACTGCATTTCTACTTATTTGCAACCAAAATTAAAACATTTTTCATATAGACTGACATTTTCTATTCCCTTTTGATAAAAGTTTGTGTCTTGTGTTATCACCCTTCGTGTCACATATTTTCATCTCGCGATTGGCTTCAAATTTGTGGCGGCCATAATTTTGTGTCAGCGCTGGAAGCAGATAATAGTTCGGCGACAAATTGTCGTGTTATAATTACATACATTGTAGGTTATTTAATTACCGAAGATGTGCAATGTATGTTACTTTTTGGCAGATCATCGTACTTTGTAATACAGCTGTATTGTATCCAGTCCTGATCATCCAGAGCAATGCTGTACAGAGTCGCCACGCTTCACTTCAAGGCCCTGTTTGTCACTGCAATAATATCACTTTTTCTGTAAGGCACCAGTGTGTGCCTGTATAACGGAGTGCAATATAGTGATATAGACCTATATTTTGCGGAAGATTATATGAGCGTGTAACATCTTATGCATCGGATTAGATAAGTTATCTGATTAAGTATTAAGGAGGCACTTCATGTACCGCAGCACAAGTAGGAGTGACGGTAGGCAAGGTGCCGGTTCATGTGGCTGGAATGCAAAGGATTGAGGGGGAGGGGGTATCACAGAGGACTACGGAGGGGAGAAAAACAATGAAAATGAAAAATGTGAATTTTATACGCTATTGAAGATATTCTAGACCTTCTTACAGAATTGTTGATGTGGCCTACCGATAAAGGTGAGAGGTCGTAATATTTCACAAGATGTGTTACTCGGAAGCAGACTGCGTAAGTTCTTTCTTACAGGCTTTGGAGTCTCCGATGGACCAAGCCATTTTTTGTGGGATTTTGCTGTGTAATTCGTGATACAAGTACACTAAACACTAAATTATGGTGGACTTTCTCATTATAGGTAGCAAAAATGCCGTAAGTAGCAAGTGATTGGAAAGACGTGTTATGATTCATGACAAAGAATGTACATGGGTTTGTCTTATGTAGCTTATACCGATCGTAACTTGCACCATACGGCACTGAAGCAGCTGGTCTGTAGTTTGTAGGATCCGTCCCACAAAAACAGAGGAATAATGTGCACATTAATAACGTCTTTTGAAGCAGATATGGAAAGAACTCTGCGTCCAATTAATATCAGCAGAGGATATAGCTTTTATTGCAGAAGTGTACCATACATTTCCATTTCGCCGTTACTTATGAAAACGCGAGATAGCCTTAAGGAAATAGGGTTTAAGCATGATAAGTGGGAATAGGAAAAGGAGTACAAAGCAGTTGCTTTTACGTCGCAGTAAGTAAAATTGACAAGTATAAATTATTGATGGAAACGCACTTAAGATAGATGTTAAATGAGCCGAGATGTTCAGTGAGCCGAGCCCTGTAGCCGCTCCGTCTAAAGCGTGGGTCTGCGGCCGCTCGCTTGCTAGAATTGCGGGTTCGAATCTCGCCGGGAACGTGGATGTCTGTCTCTTGTGAATGTTGTGTGTTGTCAGGGAGAAGTCTCTGCGACGGGCTGATCACTCGTTCAGACCAAGTCCTACCGATCTTGGTGTGTCTAAGGGTGATCGTGAAGCCTCAACAATGAGGTGGTCTAGGACCACTAGGGCTGTCGAGCCATGGGGTTGGAGGGAAGTAAGTCAGTGAATAATTATATGGATCAGGCTTCCCCTTGCTATGCTGATAGTCTGTTTGCTACTGAAAAAAAACTGCTTTTTAAGAAGCCTGAAAATTCATTATCGTTTTCATAAAAACCTTCCATTGGTCCGTATCCTGAGTCAGACGAATGCAGGCCGCATTAAGACATTATTTTTATTTAGAGTCCTTTTAATATTATCCTCCTAATAGAAGGAGAGGCAGAAAGGATTTTCTCCATCATTCTTAACGGGTCATACGATACTTATAAATGGTAATAAACACAAGATATTTATAAAATATAAGCTTTATAAAATGTCTGTCATTGTTTGAATTTTACTCGAGGACAGGTCACTCAGCCACTCTTTGTTACAGTTGGTAGACGTGTGGCTGCAAGAAATGTATGACTGTTGTTTAGAAGGCATTTAAATTACGGGTTTGTTTTACTTTTTAAAGATTTCCCGTTGAAATTTCAACAGAATTTGTACTGTAACTAAATAAGCAAATACTTAATTAGAAACGTAAATTGTGTTTAGGGAGATGAATCACGCAAACTTCTGTTTCTTCATTATGCCAGTCTATCAGTGACAGTGTAATATTTCGTATCCATGTGTATGGTTTGGCCTAAAGGAGAGGGATTTTGATCTGTAGGCTTATAGATTTACTGGGAGTAGTATAGTGGGTTGGCTCGCAGTTGGCGGGAGGTCCCTGTAGTCCCACGGGGGATGGGACTGCCAGTCGAGAACACCTGCGACCGTTCCGCTTAATTAAACCTGCTAGTGAACTACAGTAGCAATGTCTGAAACTGCTGTGTAGCTGCTTTATGGTGACGATTTATGCAGTTAGTCTAATTTTGTTTTCCGAATAAACGTCAAGCCTACTTGCATGTATAAGCATTTTACAGCCGGTGAAACCTGGATGTTATTACATCCTGCCTCTCTTTATGGACGAAGGTAAAATCTCTTAATTTGAATACGTTTAATCAGCTAGAAAAGAGTCGCGCTTTTAGAATCATAAAATCTATTACATAAATATGGTTGTGTTTTCAGGGATACATAATTTGCATGTTATATTATCATAACATAGCGGGATGTAGCATATAAACATAACCAAAATATTGTTGAATTATTCTGTCCGTGATTGTTGCTGTGGCTTAGCCGTTTGTAACTCAGTGGTAAATAAATGTAACACTGGATTTTGTTATGCAGTGTATTTATGTGCTTCGTATAATTCTCATAAGAAACAACGATTATTTCCCTTAGAACATTAGCCGACTGGCATTTATAGTAATGATGGAGATTGTTCTCTGTAGGTATAGCAGGAACAGAGTCTTGTGCGTGCTGAGATGATTCCCAAGTTCCAAGTTTCTGCTGTATTTCTCTCGCACAGACCTCCAGATTTAAATTTATTAAAATTCATAACCTCGATTTAAAATCCAGCATAGTATAGTAAATTCAGCTTCCAAAGTATGAAACCACGAATTTTCGTTTTTCTTAGCTCCATATTTTATAGCAGTCTTGGGGATAAGAAGGAAGAGCGCTCTAAGTCTGGAAACATAACAAGTGGTACTTCTTCTGATGTCTGTAAAATAAACGTGTCTGTCTTTTCTTTCGTCCATTTTCTTACTGTGTCTCACGTCTTTCTCTCTCCTTAGTTCAGTGTGTCTTCAAATGGTTAAGGTGTCATTCATTTCTTATTTGTAACGATTGTTGTTTGTTTATAAATAAAGCAGTCAGTTTTATGGCGACAGTTTCATTAGTCGATCAAATAGCCTATTATCGACCCAAGTGTTAGTGCTTAACCCTTATCCTGCTAACGTGGAGAATATGGTGACCTCCTAATAATGCCAGCAAATGGCAGATGGGATTTAACTTGACGTTTAAAGGGTTAAAAATGCTACAGGCCTAATAAACAAATGAGTTCCTCCGTGGATACTCTTGAGGAATTGGTCTTTCACACTGACGTGTACAGAAAGGATATCCTGGCTAAGCACACCACTAATCTTCCTGCATTCATTTTCGAAAAATATTAATTTGCCTGTATCTTGTAATTCTATCAATTTTTCTGGTGTAAAGCAGCAGATAGCCGGTCCCAGTGGCCGTGCGGTCTAACATGTAGGTCTACGGCCGCTCGCCTGCTGAGACTGTGAGTTCGAATCCCGCTAGGGGCATGGATGTTTGTCTCTTGCTAGTGTTGTGTGTTGTCAGGCAGAGGTCTTCGCGACGAGCTGATTGCTCGTCCAGATGAATCCTACCGACTGTGGTGCGTCGTTGGATGTGATAAAGAAACCTCAAGAATGAGAAGGTCGTTGCCCGCGTTGGGCTGCATCACCACAAAAAAAAATCGTAGAACCGATCATTCATTTCTGTCTAATTTCTTGTTTATCCATGTGTGAAGCTTATCCCTGTTGTCCCACACGTCCTCACGACGTGGTGCTCAGACGTAGAGCTTTATAATTGAGTCATTTAACCGCGTATTCTTAGTTGCACAGATTTTATGTGTAACACAAAATATTACGATTAACGTGCATGTTGAAGTGGGTTAGAATTTTTTTTTAGCAATTGACCAACTTAGTGCACAAATTCTTTTTTTGTAATAATTTTATTATATTCCTCTACATGTTTCGAGCACTATTGTGCCCATCATCAGGAGGTCAAATTGTATTATACAGCATCTGGTATCGTCACACTGTAGGTGGCCGTCCGGTGCACAGGCGCACCGGACGGCCACCTACAGTGTGACGATACCATATGCTGTATAATACAATCCTCCTTATGATGAGCACAACAGTGATCGAAACATGTAGAGGAATAAAATAAACTTATTATAAAACAAGAATTTGTGCATTAAGTTGGTCAATTGCTAAGATTATACTGAGATGCACGGTCAGCAAAACTTTAAAAAAATGGGTTAGAATTGTTCGTATTCTGTACAAAGAACTGTCATAGTGTGTGTGTGTGTCCAGATTTACTACCGGGTTGCCACTCTCCGGGACGGAACTCAGAATGGGAAACTTTCTTTTATGCTCTCAAAATTTTATATTTTCGATGTTTAAATATATGTTAATCAATTTAGTAAGCAGACTTTCGTATAAAAAAACACACGGTACTTTTCCTTCAGAATTTCTTTAGCGGTGCGAAAAGTTAACCAGATAATTTTTTAAAATAAATCCAACGCAGTACTCAGGATAGCTTACTATGTTGGATTTGTTGTAAAAAAAAGTATTTCAGAAGGTAGCCTACTCGGTCAACTTGTACCGTCAAAACAACTTCTAATCGTGTTTTTCATAGGAAGTTAAAAACTGAAATCATAGTAAAGGAACAAGATGTGGCATCTCTTATGTCTTTACGATTTAAAAAGTGGAACTGAAGCAAAGAGAGAAACAGCAGGAGTTTACCCGGTGCATTGGTAGTAGAAGCTGTCTTTCAGCTCACCATATTTTATAAACACGTGTGTGTTGTGTTACTCTTAAAACACTATTTATTTCGTTCATATAACCAGCCCCTAGGGAGGGGCCGGATACGTTATAGATTGCTGCTGCAGCGTCTCGACTGTAGAAGAATTATCGGTAAAGTCGCACTTGTATGAAGAGGTAGAAAGGAGAGTTGAAACACTTGACTGCAAACTATAAAACAAGTGGAACTGGGCTTAATGTGGAACCTAAAACAATTTATAGCCAATAATTCTCTTTTTTTTCCCCACCCTGTGAATTAAACGAGGAGAGAAAACGAGGGTGGGATTCAAGTTCTCTCTTTTACAGTATTTTGATGTAGTGTAGTGCCGGCATGGCTATCGTCTTTCTCCCTGGTTCCTACGGCGTAAAGGTAAATACATGAACGTTCATATCGGATTTCCTTCCTTTTCCACCGCCCAGGCCTTGAGGTACCAAAATGCCCCCTCACTTGCTCACTTTTCAAGCTTGACTTTGGAGTACATAAAATAATTCAACCACATTGGGAAGGGGTCCATTACTAAATACATACTTTCTGTTCTTGCTGCCGGGAAATCGCCACCTCTCTTTGTTTTCTTTCTCTATAGAACTTTCTTTTCACTTCCTGTATATTTGCTTCTGTGTTGTGCAGAATTCTTTCATGCGGAAACTTCGGTTTTTCATTGACTTTGTGTTTAAAACATAGCCGACATTTTTCTTTTCGATTTTAGGATTTGTTTGAGGAATACATAACTCGCGGAACATGTGTACGTTCAACACCCCATTCTTCAGTTCTGTCAGCTCACCACGTGAACTCACAGTAAATATTTTGGTCTCGAATCTTTATCGTCCCTTTGTTCTGGCCCAGGGCCGAGCTTAAAATCGACACTTTAGTTTACAATGTTTTATGTCATTTTTCCCTAAGCTTGCTTTTCGAAATTTCAAGATCAGAAGTGTAGTGAAGAATTAATTTTGACAACAATACTGAAATTTACAAAAATAATTTGAAATGCAAAATGTTAACAACTTCCTTAGAGCTGTCCTTTCACATTGACTAAACGTGCTGTTCAGCTTTGTGCATATCACAATACATACTAAGTACTAAAGTGTTAATAATTTATTACCCAAGACATTCTGAAGTCTACTTTTTCTTTTAAAGACCTTAACTAACGCATTACACCTAATCCGAAGTGGCCGTTCTTTGTTTTAATATAAGACTATCAGGTTTAGACGTAACTTTATGTTGTACTTTACGACACACTGTTGGCATCTCAGACAGTATTGCGCCAAGTGTAGAATGCTTGGTGAAGGATGAATTGGAAAGGATGCGGAAGGAAACTGTCTTGACCTAATCGAGCCAATATCTCGAGTTCATTTTCTTCCACCTCATACTTGCACTTTCTTCACCCCTGTGATGTGTACCACAGGCGAAAAAGTTAACTCCGGTTGCTGTTGGCACTTCCACTCTGACTCGACGTTTGAGTGCCGTCAACAATAATGAAGTTTGTACTACATCTGAATTATTCAGCTTCAGATTTATTCCTGTCTTCTACCGTCCTTTGTACATTATTAGTGCCAATATAGAAGAAATGTAGAGCTATCTCTGTACACGCTACGAGAGCACAGATGGGAGGTACAGGTGTGGTCCAAGCGTTTACAACCTTGGCGCTACATGGGGGTGGATGGTTGATGGCACTCACCGCCCTCTTTACCCCCGGAAAAGATCTATACCTATAATTCGGGAGACTGGATGAACCTCGGGGCCGAAATGGATGGGTCCGGAAAACGTCACCCCCACGGAGGTTCGAGCCCGAGACCATCCAGCCGTAGCGAGTTGCTGTACCGGCTACGCTATCCCGGCCGCCAATGGAAATGTAGAATCTGTGAAAAATAACTTCTCTGGCATTTCGGCATTTCGTTATTACGAGGTTAACTCACAAGTATTGTACGTGGTTTTGTACTGTGTGGAGCGTTGTAGGCCTACTCTTGATTACGTCACAAAACTTCTGCAGTTCCTTAGAAAAATATGGAAATTCTCACTGCAGTATTTAGCTTTTGACTGAGGGATTCATTGTCACTGCTGTAGCCGTACCAGAGTCGTGTAAGTCTTTGTAAGATCTCTGACATTTATGATATTATTCGAAGCAAAAAATGCAAAATTCAAGATGATTAAAGTGGACATTGTTAATAAACATATGAATGGTTTGTATTCAAGACGAAAAGGCCCTTTTCTTCAACAGAGACAATTAAGTTTAAACTTACACAGGCACAAATATGTTTTTGCTGTGTATTCAGGTCTTCTGGATTTTTACGCTGAGTAGTAGAGTTAATAATTCCCGACGTTTCCGATGAACGTACCATCTTCATCCTCAGGGGTTGAGGAGTCGCACGTTTAGCTCTCTTGGAGGAGTGATTTCCTGTTTAAGCCTCTTCATTGCGCCATTCCTTTCCTACTAATAACAGTTTTATAAAATTTTAATGGTAAACCTAGAAACCGACGAGAAGTAGGTTCTAGCTAGTAATGAGAGAAGCCTCTGAAGCACAAAGCTCATTAGTGTAATATTTTGGAATTCTGTGCCCCCTTCCCAGAACTCGCACTATATGCGATACTTGTCTGTGTTAACAGCGGTTAGGCATTTAACCCACTGACACGTTTGACAAGCGCGGAACGTTCTCGATTCCACGACTCGACAGCTTGTTACGAAACGTCGCCGGTTGAAGTTCTGTATGGTGCAGCGGTGGCCGAGGTAGTGGCTTGAAAATGTGGGTAGGTAACACGTTCGGTGGTAGACATTACTTTGAAATAATTAAATTACATAATGTAATATGTTCCGTCTATACACAACCATATATCAACATAGTGATATTTTATATACTTAGATTACATTATGGCGTAATATAATCTAAGTATATACAATAACACAAAGCTGATATATATAGTTGTGTATAGACGGAATATATTACATTATATAATTTTGTTACTATACAACTCGATGGTCTCTGTCAAAAACAATTAAATTACCATTACGCGTGTTTGTAGAATGATGAATCAGTTAGGTCCGTGCCGTGGTACGGGCTGATAGTTACTGAGTTACTGGTCTTACTACTTGAGGCCCGGGCTCAATCTCAGGCGACTTTGCGTGGGATTTGTGGTGGACGAAGTGGTATTAGAACAGGTGATTCTCCAAGCATTTCTGTGTTCGTGTGTCTATCATTCCACCGATGTTCCGTACTCGTATATCATTCACTTTCTACCCACTCTGTAGGGCGAAGTCTTGACACTTGACAGCGTCGTTAAATAACGCATGTAGTTTCAGTTCCTGTAGGCCTGATTAGGGGTCATATCATTCAGAGAATGTTGCGGCATGTTAATATTGAGGCAAAATAAAACATTCCGGTGTACTTTGAAGTTGAAATGAATTGTAAAACGTGATACGAATTTTATTTGTGTAAAAAAAGGTAGTTCTCCCTATAACGGGCCACGAAGGCCCAAAGAGGGAGTAGATGTATAGCTGTACTCTTTCTTTAACCTTGACGGTAGATAGGGGTGGGTGATCAACGCCAAACTTCGGCCGCTTTACCCCGGGAATGACCCGGTACCCATTGTATAGGAGGCTGGGTGGGTCCCAGGGCCGGTCTGGACAGTGAGTAAAATACCGTCCTCCCCCGGGATTCTATCGCCGGACCGTCCAACCCGTAGCGAGTCGCAATACCGACTGAGCTGTCCTGGCCCACATTTTATTTGTATATATATTTATACAAAGTGCCCCATATAGTACATATATATGTACATACGTATGGCAATAAATAAAAACGCGCGTACATAAATATATAAATACCGTATTATATCGAATTTAAAATGAACTTCCTGTCACAATTTTCCGAACTGAAAGGTAGGTCGCGTCTGAAATTCAGATATTATTTTTCACTCTTCGAAAGCCTCTCTAAATCATTATTTTCCTCTAAGAACAAGTTGCCTCCCTAACACAGCGGTCAACAGTGCGGTCAGTGAAATGTATTTGGTTACAAATTTTTCTTGCACATCCCTTCCAAAAGTGGGGCGAGTCTTAAATTCGAATTACTGCCGTACGCAAAGAGCAGTACACACACAATTACACTTAGTTAAATAATTTAAAGTTCTCTTCTTCCTCAGAACATATTTATGGGCTTCATTTGATTTTTTTGAGTAAATTACCAGAAAGTTTTTAAAAGCCATTACATAACAGAAAATGCAAGTACTGATCTGTCTGTTGGTCTGTGCGTGCGTGCGCGCGCGTGTCGGTACGTACTGTTCATGCTGTGCTTTAAAATGCTATGGTAGGAAAATTTTATTCTGGTAAGGTGCCAGCTTGTGGGTTATGATTTCCATTCCACCTAGTTGGACTATGTTACGCGCCTAGTCATCTTACAGTTTTTAAACAAATGGGGATAGGCTTTGTAACACTTTTTTTGTGTTCGTATAAAATCAATATCTTTGTGCTCGTATCTCTTACAGATACCGAATATTATGATAGAAAAAGCGCCATAGACTTCTCTGTTTTAGGAATAACTGCAGACAATTATCTGTTGGTACAAACTTTAGGCGCTTTCGCAAAATTGCGTACAAGCGACTGTTAGCTTCATCTGTGTATGTCGGTCCGTCCGTCTTTCCGTCCTTTCGCATGCAACAACTCTTCTCCCACTGTACGGATGATTATGAAGTTCATATTTGAGTATGTTTCGAAAATCTCTCGAGAAATATCAAGTTTCTTTAAAATCGGACAAGAATAGCGGGTGCTTTACATGTAGACCAATAAACATTGTTTATCACATCTCGATCAGTTCTTCTTAGAATGAGAAATGTTTCAGACGGTCTTTGTAGAGAAAATCGAAACATTTTATGCTCAGTAAGCTTTTTTTTTTTTTTAAAAAAATCGTGCCATTTATGAGATAATGTGGAAACATATTGTTAAGCCTGACAGGCTACAGATAACAATTCGGCGCATGCGCTTTGCATGCTGGATACCTAAGACTACAAACACACACTCAGAATAAGTAATACTCATTGCTTTTGAACTGCAATAATGGTTGCATGAACGCTCCTTATTATTACGTGATACTACATTGTCTGTCGTGGTAATATACATAAATTGAGTTTTCTGTGTATTGTATTTCTGCACTATGAAGCAAGACTCACGTAGCTCCGTTATTTTCTCGCTGTTAGAAGATGTTTCTTGTGTAATTTGTTTGAACTCGAGTGTTAAAAAGACAGATGGGAGTGAACACAGGTGCATGGGGGAGGGACGAAGCGACACAGTGAAAAAATATATAAAAAGAGGTAGGAGGAGAGAGGGAAGACGGGAAGAATTTATAGCGGAAGGGAAGGGAATGAGGAGTAGAATAATGTGCAGGAATTTGTTCCCGTAAATTTCACGAGATGTGTTCGTAGAGTTTGCAGAATTCATACACTATTTGACGCTCGAGGAATAATCGACTGGCAGCAAACAGGCAACTTCTTTGTACAGCTTGGCGAACTGCTGCTCCGTGAACTCACCTGCAAATATCCGTAGGCCCTAGATTTGCCTGCGTACGACGATGGACTGTTCTTGGCAGTGTACGAACTTCCTGGACAGTAATACATCTGGACCTGCTGTTGTGTGCGCGTGTGAATGTGTGTGTGTTTTGACGAAATCAATAGGTCCTGTCTGTCACTCACAGTCTTGTAATTCTTATAGACCATATATATAGACCCTATATACAGACCCACGCCTTAGACCGTGCACACACCGATACCAGCAATAGGCTCTCAGCAAGTTATAGAAGCCCTATCGCCTATCCCGGTGTCCGCACGGTCTAAGGCGTGGGTATGCGGCAGCTCGCTTGCTGGGATTGCGGGTATGGGTTCCGGCGACGAGCTGATCTCTCATGCAGAGGAGTCTCACCAAGTGTGGTGGGTGTGTGTGTGTGTGTGTGTGTGTATCATTGTATGTAATTAGGGGCAACAATAACCCTCTACACCTACAGTGAGCAGGTATAATAGGTCAGAGAAAGAAAGAAAGAAAGAAAGAACTCTTGTCAATAAAGAAGAACACGTCCAGGCTATTATTGATTCTTCTTTCCACGCACCCTAATTCAGAGGCTTTGAATGATTATTATTATTATTGTTGTTGTTGCAATAACTCGTCAAGACCGTCAAACACAACTGTTTATTGACCAAACTACTGTGTCGAGATCTGCGCTCTTCTGGGATGTTATGCAGCGTTCAATGGCAATTTCTTGCCGATATTTCGGGACTACCTATCGGTTGCATCTTCAGGGTTAAAGAAATTCATTCCATTGGATTTCTTGACCCTTGAAAATGCGACCGATATGTTATTCCGAAATATCAGCACAAAATAACCACTGTACGCTGCGTAACATCCCAGAAGAGCGCAGATCTCATCTACATGTTGGCGGAACCATGAGATAAAGCAAATTACTGCGTTGTCGTAAATGTGACAAGCACAAGTGTCAGCCACTGTAGTCTGTTTTGTCTTAAACAAGCCGAAAATGTTACTGTCCCCGTATGTTGAGAAATAATTTCTTGAATATGCAGTTGCTTTTGATGGTTGTTAACATTTTTATTTTGTACACACAGCACAACGGGATGCCCCACATTAACCCTTTAAACGCAGAGTTAAATCCCATCTGCCATTTGCTGGCATTATTAGGAACTCACCATATTCTCCACGTTAGCAGGATAAAGGTTAAAGTAAATTATTATTATTATTATTATTATTGTTGTTCATGTTGTTTTTGTTTTTGCTTTTGTTGTCACTGCTGCTGCTGCTGCTGTTGTTTAATTGACCGTTATGTTCCTCAGCCAGCTCGTACACGAACAAGAACAGAAATGAATCGAAATTACGTGTAATTACGATTTACCGTTATTCTGTTTATTATAATAAATATTCTCTTATCATAAACATAAACTTTGTACTTAACATAAATTTACTACAACACATCTTGTTGCACCTTGGTTATTTAACAGACCCTTTTGTAAACTCAAGTATTGTGGAAACAGGTAATGAGAACGTTAATTGCATTGAACTGCCTCAACAGCTTTAAGAGAGTAGAATTTTGTGATGCCATTCCGGAGGACTGGTGTTGATATGGGCTGCTGGGCTGTTGGGCTGTTGGGCTGCGTATGTAAAGTCCTGTTCCACCAAGTGTGTTGTGATAGCGAATTATACCAAAGGCACTGGAGCAATTACTTGGAGCGGAATTCGGTGCATGTCACTGGTACGAAATACCATTTTTTTTTCGATTTTCCTGCGTATGGTACATGATCACGTCTTGTACGATTGATATATGAAGACGCCGAAACCTGTGGCGTTGCCGGAGTTGTTACTGCTGAGTTAACGTTGAGTTAATTCACGGAATTGAGTGCAGAGAAAACTGATCGAAATTAATGTTAATAAAAATCCAACCAGATGCTACAGTATGCAGATATTTATTTACTGCAAAGTCACTCTACATGTTTCGGGTGTCACAGCACCCATCATCGGGAGTACTAAAAACTGTAACCGCAACCTCCGGTACAGGTCATAATACTGGTACA
>Ga0123354_10005330_pt1 | contig 18653 bp, 7 predicted proteins | sample TergutLab28metaG_2_FD_97872 | JGI IMG/M metagenome (GOLD analysis project Ga0123354, IMG submission 97872) | Labiotermes labralis P4 segment gut microbial communities from Petit-Saut dam, French Guiana - Lab288 P4 | ecosystem: Host-associated > Arthropoda: Insects > Digestive system > Gut ...
ACACACACACACACACACACACACACACACTTAGACCTGTCGTAGTTTCGGTACGTTTCATTTCATCAGTCTTTTCTAAATACAGCGGGGCATTTGAACATTTTATTAATACTGAAGAATATTTCTCACTTATAGCTTCTATCATTTTTTTGGCTTGAGCGAAGATCCTTTATACGCAGATGTACAAATGTTTTCATCTATGAAATATGTACTGAACTACCGATTAAAACCTGAGTCGAGCGTTTATTTTTGCTTAAAACCCTTGGAAAGTGTCCGTCAGAAGTGAAAAACGCTAAGAGAAACGAATATATTCTTTGGTATGAAAGAGATACCAAAAATATCTGGAAATATACCGTACTAGTCAAAGAAGGAAAGGAGTTTCAGGCTTAAAATTATGTTCATTGGTCACGTATGCATCGGACTGCGACGATGTTCTGTCACTTGCAAAGCGCGATGCAGTGGTTCAGACGGGGTTAAGACGGGGAGTCGGACAGGCAGCACACACTCTCAATAATCCCCAAGCAGAATATATTGGAGTTTTATTGTGCAAGAGTATAGAGTAATTGCATTTAAAACTGAAATGAATCAGTGACGATTCTCGCCAGTGGACTCTTCATTTCTGTTTGTACTCACTGACTGTCCAGCTTCGAACTCTGCTGCTCAGACACATTTCGAGCTACGCAGCAGACTGCTGCAGCAGAACAAAAGCAACTATTGTTACATGTGTTGCTCCACACACTGCTCGCGCGATAAACTTAGCGAGTCCAGTTATAAACAAAAGAAATGGAAGGAAATTATATTCCTCCCATGCCTGGTCTTAAGAGAGGCGAGAACTAAGCACGAGTAAATTTAGCTAATGACTAACATACAGTACATGTAAGAACGCTAAAAGAAAACCACAATAAAAAAAATCAATGTGTGTCAACTACACAACATTATTTGTTGAAGTTATGCTTGGACAGAACTGTACTCATGAGTTAATAAACACGTCACACTAGCTAACTACACCGAAACATGTTACCGCATGGTACGTTACTCTTCTGGGAAAACATCGGCAACTCTCGTACAGGGTTATGTCCATGCGACTCGCATCTCAAACGTAACGCTTGTGTAGGTCTGAATGTTATCTGTTAGCTTCTGGTTGCCAAAGAAGCTAGCAAGGGGTGAAGAAAGAACGTACTCTGTAGGTGACGTGGCCAGGGACCGGTGTACTTTTTGTTCTGTCCGTCAGTTTAAGGTAGCTCTAGCTGAACACGTGCCTTGCTTCTAGCCTTCTACTTCAACATTTTTTCGGGCAAAAACCAGAAATAGTACACTCAAAAGAATCTGTTAGCCTAAGAATGTATATCTGTGTGCTTTGTCAAATCGCACGCGCTATACGGCGATTCTCTGACACTTCTGTATCTTACTACGATGTACTAGAAGAAGTAGTATAGTAGTAGAGGTGGTGGTGACATCGCTAGTAATAAGAAATTTCCGGACTAAAACACCGATAATGTTAGAATTTTGTAAGGCAAGATCTACATCAGTGGCCACGCGGTCTAAGGTATAGGTCTGCGACCGCAGGTTCGAATACCGCCGGTTATATGTATATTTGTATCTTGTGAATAGCGTGTGTTGTCAGGTAGAGGTCTCTGCGACGGGCCGATCCATTGTCCAGAGAAGTCACGCCGAGTATGGTGCTTCTGTCTGTGATCTCGAAACCTCAAAAATGAGGCGTCTCATACCCAAATATGGCTGTTGCTTCACCAGGAAAAAATGTCAGGCCAAGTCTGATTACTTATTCAGTGCAATTTGGTAAATGTTGCAGTAAAGGTAATATCATTACTCTTGCCTTTCAGAAGTATCTGGCTCGAATCGTGGCCTAAAGACCACATACTATGATTATTTTCGTAACAGTCCTCATTCCCTCCACTCAAACGTAAGCCTTGTGTGTGTATGTATGTTAGCACACCCTAATATCATTAAGTATTTTAATTCTTATCATTTGAAATACGATTTAAAGTACAAAAAGATAATAAAATTTTAGTAACGAGTGGTCATAATGAGTTTTAAGTTTGAATTATTTAATTACTCAGGTAAAAAATTTCTTTTCTGGAAAAATACAGTACTTTAAAATATAAGTTACGAAACAAGATACTTCGATAAACCTGTTAAAAAGGGGGCTGTCAGATAACTTTTCTGCCTTTCAACCCCGAGAAAGGAACAATTTGTCAAAAAAGAGTAGAACTATTATTTGAAATAACAAAGCAGAATATAACACTTTCTAAATTTTGTTACCAGAATTTGGGGAGCATTTTAAATAAGTAGAACTGTCACCAACAATTTAAGCTAACGTTCCGGTACGCAGTCACACGCCCTGTCTTACGAAAGTAACTTCGTACGTGACGGATTTTTACGACAGTCTGACAAGTCTTCAAATGACCATGAAATGCTGCCCTGCAGGAACACACGAAATTTAATGGCAATCCGCAGAGAAGTCTACAACTCTCCTTAACACCTAACCAGCTCGGAGTACTTACTTGTTCAACAAATTTCGCTAGTATATGGCAGATTTATTTTATTCCAAAATAAATTACGTACGAAGTTCTTACCCGAAATTTGATAGTGTATACTTTCCGGCCACTTGACATTTGAAGATGGCTATCAATGTCTTGTGCCATACGTTAATTTTCGAATTTCAAGCATTCCTCGTTGCTTCTACCATTAACCTGGTTACAGGAAAATCTGCCGGTCCCAGTGGCCGCGCGTTCTAAGGCGTGGGTCTGCGGCCGCTCGTCTGCTGAAATTGTGGGTTCGAATCCCACCGGGGGCATGGATGTATTTTTGTTGTGTTATGTGTTGTCAGGTACAGGTCCCTGCGACGAGCTGATCACTCGTCCAGAAGAGTCCTACCGACTGTGGTGTCGTTGGGCGTGATCTAGAAACCTCTCAGAGGAAGCCAAGGCCCACCCAGGGCTGTAGAACCGATGATGATGGTGCTGCTGCTGATTATGATAAGAGAATCTATTGACACCTTTCAGTCCAGGTAGAAGAAAGAAGAAGTAGATCAGTGCATAAATAAATTTTACCCGACGGGAAACTTCGCCACGATTGTCTGTTCGCGTATGTTTTTAACTTACGAAGTGATAACAAATCTGAAAACGCGCGCGGCTCTTGCTGTAAAAAAAAACTCCGACCTGAAGTCAAAACAGGGACCAGCAGCTGTAACTGGTTGGAAACATTGATGTCGTATAGAACAGATGGAATAAATAGAAACAAAGGACGGGACTAAATTATTACGAGAAGGAATAACAGAAGAGGAAACGGACGGCAGTTTAGTAACAAAGCAACTAAAGTAGTGAAGTTAAATAAATAAATAAGAATGAACAAAGGGAGAAACTAATAAAAGGAAAAGTGTAAGAAGCTTAAGCGGAGAAAGGAAATGATTAAGAGAAACGATGGAAAAATTTGAAATGTTTTGAAAATATTTTTAAGTAAACACCGCAATCAAAATTTCAAAACACAATGCATTAAAAAGTAAACAAACACAAACAATCAAACCTTAAGATGAAAAGAAATTAAAAGAATAGAAAAGAAAGTCTGGAAAAATGAAGAAATAGTGAAAATGGGAGGAAAAAAAAGAAACAAGACGTAGAAGTAAGAATGACATAGAAAGGGAAAACCCTATAAAAAGGAAAGGAAGGATAGAAATGAACAGAGTTTACGTAATGAATGTGTAGAGATGCTGAAGCAACGTATAAGAGCCACACATAACAGTGATTAAAGCAGAACAAAGAAATGGGCAGATTGTATAAAAAAGCTTATCGGAATCATTACTTAAGAATATAGAGGCTCCACGCTGTCGATTATGAAGGAGTTTTAATTATAAATTAATTCAACCAGCTTTGAATGGCTCAATCCATCAACTTTTTTTTTACAAGACGTGCACGAACGATAAAAAAAATAAAAAGGGACATGGATTCTCATTATGGCTTCCCAGTAGAAGCGAAGTTAAGTACATCTAATTTAACTTCTGTTCTGCAAGGTTGACGACCCAACTAATGCCATTCCGTTTAAATTAGGGATCAAAGTTAATGAAACTCTCAGCGGGAAAGAGATAACTGCTCAGTGGTGATGGAGCAGTCTTCTTCCAAAATAAACATGTCAGACATTTCAATGACCGGATGTTTGATTTACCAAACAGCTAGGAAGCAGGGAAGCAGATTACAAGCTTTCGCTGAAGTGTAACTAATTAGATACTACACCCGCTCGTCCTTGTGTGCAAGGTCAGTTTCCTGACTGTAGTTAGACGCAGTCTTACCTTCGTACTTAACGGATTACTGGATCGAATCTCGTGGTAAGAAGAAGAAAGATTATTTCAACAGACGAGAGGATTATTGAAGCAAAGAGGTCGGGTATGGTCGGAGTGATAGGATGAAAGAGACGATGACTACAAACAATGGTCTCGACGTTTCCTCGGATTTTAAATTCTTGAGGTAGCACTAAATATCACGGGTTTGTCCGTTATTTCCTGCACTTATAATTGGATCCTAAGTGTTAGCACGAAAGTCTCAGAGAAATTTGATCCTTCAAGTTTTCTTACACCTCTCGGATTCTCCACAAAGATTACGGTCGCAAGTTGTGAGCTTTCTACACACACTCTGGTAGTTACGACGTGCTCTTGTCAGCGTCCTAGGACTGTCATAGCCCACGGTCGTAAATTAGGGTCATGCAGTAAGATCGCGAGTCAGGTTATGCAGTAAGGTCACGCAGTCTGGTAGTGACGTAACGTAATGCTACCTCACACAGTAAGGCAGGGTGTTAGCACACAGAGTACGGTAAAGTAATTCTTCTCGGACCTCTAGACCGTAGAAGATGGAACGTCGGGACGGATTAACCAGTGACGAGGCATCATATTCCAGAAGAACGCAAGTCCTCCTTCATGTAAAATTTCGAGAAACGAGTTCATTGATTCAGGGTGCACGCAGAACCACGGAGTTAGGTCATATGACCAAGTCATGGATATTCCAGTTATGTGGCTTACACTCTGTTGTGGGTTCTCAGAGCAAAGCAGGAACAGGAAATGTCATATCCATCACACACAAAAAAAAAAACCGAGCATTTTTGCTTACATGGATGTTGTTTCAATGGGATTATTTAGCAAAGCGAAGGAAAAGCCACGTTCTTGAAGGTGACATGGGAAAACAGGCAAATCGAGACGAGAGGCTGTCCTAAATAACGGTTTGCGTTGTGTACAGATTGCCTTACAACACCGACACCTATGGCGTGGCAGTGTAATAACACGCTTGTTTCTACGCAGTTTGAAACAGGATGTCGTCGCATTCACTGCAACAAGCACCTATGTCTCCATACATATAAACATCAGCAATTACAAGCATATTTAGTGTTAATGGTATGAATAAGCCTTCATTAAATTATATCTCCAACACTTGTTTCATGTGCATTATGAATCATAAAGTGTCCTTTTGATGGAATATACGAAATACGAACAGGCGATAGAAAACAAAGTGCGTGCGTAAAAGTTTGTGACATTCCACAAGAAAGAAATGTGCTGCAATGGAAGTCTTATATGAATGTACAGTAGGTGTCTCAACCCCCTCTTATTTCTTCTAAAAATATACTACCATGAACACGCAAATTAATCAGTGTTACCGTTCATCGTGGTTCGAAGCCAGATCAAAAATATGCTCGGCGGAGAGACAGGCAAAAATACTTGAGAAGAATAAAGTAAAATTTGGGAATTCTAGCAAAATTATTTCGCTTGTGTACAATATACTGGTACATTGTGAGGGTGTGGACTTCAAGGTTACTGGTATTAAGTTTATGACTGTGTTTATCACGCGAAGGGATGCGGCATGCTTTTAGTTAGGGTTACAACCTTATTGCCGCTCTGTCTCCCTGGGAACAGTACATTCTATGCCCCTTTCGACATACATCAATCAGACAGCTGTTATGCTTGATGACAGTACAGGCCGTGAAGCTTGCACAGGCTGGGTTCGGGGACTTCTTAGCGGACACTCGTGTGGGGAGGTTGAAGGGGAAATGTGGCGATAATAAAGAGGTGTATATTGTTGATACAATTTGTAACGGTGCCGGACACAAATAAATTGATTGTGAATATTAAAGTATAAAAATCGAAGTGACTGTGAGAATAAAACTAAAGAGGCCTAACCACAAATATCCTTCTTGTCATCTAGTCGGTAGACACTTAACGTTTCCTGTGACCACCACGCGTTATATTCCATGGGTGGAGTTCGTGTTCCCGTCTTTGAGATTTGGCCAGTTATATCAGTAACTTCGAGTTTTTATTTTATCGTTGAACCAACAAATGCACACAACATATAAAATCGACAATTTTATAAATCTTCCAAAATGTTAATATATACTGGTATATTGCCTATATTAAATATTCACTGGTATATTAACCTTTTGGCGCCGGAATTATTTTTTTTTATTTTAGCACATCCTGTATATAAAATGTGAATAATACGTTAGAATTATGAAACAAACTGCATTTTGAAGAGAAAAAAAACGGACAGTATATACCATGTTTAAAATATTCAGTACCCATATTTGTTGAATAAATATATAAAATGCAACTTTGGAGGTTAGCGGTGCGGTACGACCACTATAGTTGACGTTTGGGGTGTAAAGGTTAACTCCCTGAGGATGGTGCTATAGCACCGGAACATGTGGGAGGACCAATACAAAGAACTGTATATGTTCTGTGCATATGTTGGTATAATAATAACAATACAAAAAGATTAAAATACATTGAATAGTCAATTTCAAAAGAGTAAATCCGAGATTCAGTTTTAACAATGAGATACTTCTACAACTCGCTACATTTAATTTAGCGGGTTAAATGTATTTAAAATGAACACAACATATTAATTAACATAAGTGATAAAGTGCACAATTCTTATAATAAAAGTCAAGGAGATGCACTATTTGACAAATTTATTTTGATAAAAACTCTAAATGTTTCGGAAAGATCTACTGTCCATCATCAGGAGTCTCAACACTGTATACACAGCAATATGTATTTGTAAAGCCAGTTATGCTAACTGTCTACTAGCGACAGTGCATCCCATTGGTTTTTATTGTAAGAATATATCACTGGGCACGGTCCTCTGATTGTCAAAATAACTGCAAAAGTATCATGAAATAAACAGATAAGGTTTACCAGCTGTAACAGAAAACCCCAATAAAATGTACAGACCTCAGAAGGGAGATTTCCTGTTGCCACAATCAGCTTCCATAGGACACTGAATAATAGCACTCCATTATTCTGGTATTTCACATCTCGACTTTCAAACGGGTGTTCCCGAAAAAAAAAGATATCACCAAAATTATGTAGGCATATCTGTTTCCTCGTCCTAATTACAAGGGCAGTGCCATAAATTTACCGATTCTTTCACCATAAGAATGTCCACTCAGCTCTAAAATTCACCTCGTTGCTTCTTAGATAAATATCCTGCGACAAGCTTGTTGGTACGGGGCAGGAGGATAGTGGGCAGAAAATCTGAAGCCGAAAGCGTCGTCATGCTGCCGTCCATTAGGCTTGTTCGATCATCCTCAGTATGTTCAGAGTAACCGTTGATCATTTTCGAATCACGCGCTCTGCCTGTATCACAGCCACGTTTTGAGTGCATTATCATTCATTGCTCTCGAGTGCGCCTTGTCAATCCTCTGTACAGTCAATTAAAAAAAATGTTAATAGAACAATTTTGAGACGCTCAATGGTTATGCAATATTGCTCGGAAGGGATACTTCAAAATGGGGCCTCAAGCCTTAAAGGGCTCCACTTTTGCCTTCACAATTCCAAATACAAATGTAAAATATCCATTTTGTCAGCATATTACGCAAAGCTCAATAACAAAAGCTCAGTCCCAATGCACACAAAATTATCTCGAAGTGATCCGAAATCTTTTACCGACCTAAAATTTACGCCATGTAACTTCGAAACTCTGACACGCTGTTCCCACTTTTGCACATACCAGCACTAATCAGCAATAAATTAGTGAGCCGCTGGAGTTATAAACGTCGCGGTTGGACGAAATAAGGAAATACGCAGAATCTCTTAACACAAGCCTCAACTTAAGCTTCCTAATACATATTGGCCACGCCAGAGCGTGTCCTGTCGCTAGCATTCACACATACAGTGACGTGCTGGGACGGCCTCATGTCGCTAGCAATCAAACACACAGGCACGCCTTGCTGCCCTGTTCGGAATGTCATCACCACGCATCGTCGTAATAGCTGCGTGATGGCTCCAACTTCTCTCGAAAGAGTACAGACAGAAAGCATACACAATTATCGGAGTACTAAAGCTTTTTGATGTTTGTTTGACCATGCATCATTGTGATAACTGAAGAATAAAAACCAACTAGATGACATTATTTTACTGCACTTCTTATAGGCTCAACATTTTTCGGGCACTACTATGCCCAACATCAGGAGTTCGCGACTATAATGTTGATTACCACATTGGTCGTTTCGTTCTTGGTTTGCTGTAGGTTGAAGGTTTGGTGCGGATAAGCTGGAGTAGTGTCCGGGCTGCAGGCTGCAGTAATGCCCGAAACATGTTGAGCCTATAAGAATTAATAAATGGCATCTAGTTGGCTGTTATTCTTCAGTTACTAAAGCTGTGTTCTTTACCTTTGCAAATCCTTTTCCCTTTCTTGTAATTACTGCTTTACTTCGAAAAGGCATATCCAAACATTTCATATTATTTTACCCAAAGATTTTTATATAATCAATAATAAAAACCAGTTTTTAACCGATTTCACCAACATAATAAGTACGTTTTATTTTCGGAGACGTGCCTAAACATTTCCAGTTTCGAAACTTCAGTAAACCATAGATGCCCATGAAACTTCATGCATCATGTACAGAATTCCTCTCTGAAACTAAGACGTAATTTCCAAAAGCCCTGCACCATCATCATCAATACAAACTACACAACAAATAAGGAAGGGAATGGATTAACCTTTAGACGCCTAACGTCAACTATAGTTGACGTACCGTACCGCTAACCTCCAAAGTTGCATTTTGTATATTTATTCAACAAATATAGGTAATGAATATTTTAAACATGGTGTATACTCTCCGTCTTTTTTTCTCTTCAAAATGCAGTTTGTTTCATAATTCTAACGTATTTGGTTCCTGTATTGTTCACATTTTATATACAGGGTGTGCTAAAATTAAAAAAATAAATCCGGCGCCAAAAGGTTAATTTTATCCCTATGTTTATCTCCTAATGGCATTCTAGCTGCTGATGTTAAACAAAAATACTACCACCACATACTAACGAGCTCCCCTTTTCATTGTGGAAAGTACTATATATGCTTCGATTATTTTTATTTCTTGCAAAGTAAAAGCATACAATTAATTATGTTTATGGGCATGGTAGTAAACATGTTGTCGAATAACTTCCTGTAATGTCGGTTTAGTAGAATTTCTAGATGACAGAAATAGAAATGACTAGAACAAGCAACTTTTTAACTGCTGACAAACGAGAAGCGGCTCAGTTAATAACATTTTCGGTATTGTCATTAAAACGTAAGTTGCTTTTATGACCGGGTAGTCAGATATACGATATAAATTTAAATTGGAAAATAATTTTATTCACAAACGTATCGCTCATCTACAAAGATAGTTTCACATTCATAAAAATACATACTGTATAATCTTAGCACAAAAATACTGTAGCTTACATAAGTATTGAACCTTTAACCCTTATCCTGCTAACGTGGAGAATATGGTGAACTCCTGATAATGCCTGCAATTGGCAGATGGCATTTAATTTGGCGTTTAAAGGGTTAATAGTACCAACAACGTATTAATAATGTATTGTTTGTCGAATTGGGGCTGGATTTCCACCGAACTTTGTATCGACAAATACTACGGGTAAAGGTTCTACACCGGTTTCACTCGGTAGTTTTCGCTCCCACCATATCAGATCACATATCTGATAAGGAAGACTCAAAGACAATATAGTAGCTTCGTCTAACTATATATTCTAATTCACTATGTTCAAAGTATGTATAGTGGGAATAATAAATCAAGTTCACAAATAAATTAGAAAATACCAAAAGTTAGCTTGCCTGATATATAAACCAAATAAGGCCAATTTATAATTTAGAGTAATTAAGTCTGAACTAGGTTCCGAATGAACGCAACTCAAATTTAATTAACATTTCAAAACAACCAGCATGGTTTACCTGGTAAAATTAGAAGGCAGAAGATCACTGCAAGAATCACAACGAAATTAGACACTGTCTTCGTTTATGGTCTTCTCCAACAACCCTGAATACGTAACTGCCGTAAATCAAATAAGTGCGTGTACGTTGCGTGTAAAATGCGCATTAAGAGGTCGTTGACCGGGCGTAAAGTCGGCCATTCCAGAAACTTTAGCGAACTGTCACGTCACTTTCAGACGTACAAATGCTTCTAAGCCCAATGAACTGCACACGTATTTGCTGAATTAATTAAAGTGCGTGACTGTTCGTTCCTACATGTATGTAAAGAATAAAAATTTCTTATCTAAGTTACAAGCTTTAAACCAAAATTGTTAATTAAACATAGCCTTCATTACAATAAGTACTTACGTATTCATTAGCAAGCGCCATTGTAATTCGAAAATATGCACACTGCACATTTAAAGAGCAAATAGTTTAGAAAAACAATGAATAAAAATTTACAAAAATTATAATAAAACGATGTCACAACATTCCAATGTTACAACAGAAGCAATATTTTATTCACCATGACTATATACTGTTTACGACAATGGAAGCGAAATCATTAAGTTAATTTTAATGCTAATAATCTGTTGTGTTTTAGTACATAATTTTGTAAGGGCGTCTCAGTTTGAAATTCTCCGTCGGTCTCCTTCCATCTACAGAGGTTAATTAAATTACTGTCATAGTCAGTGCGCCACAAGGGCTCGAGACTGAATGGGATTAATCAGCTTCTGGCTTGTGCTGCTGATGTAAATATGTGAGGAGGAAACAAAAATAATGCAAGGAAAAACATGAAAGTTTTTAGGCGTTAGTATGGAGATTGCTATAGAAGTGAATGCTGAGACACCTAAATTTAAATTCGACCTTAATGAGTTAGGTTATGCGGAAGTGTGGCGGACGGAAGTGGTTCAAGTTCGCGACAAAAGGCAGTCTTAGGTTTTGGTAATATCGAGCCTTCAGGTTCTGATATTGGAGTGTTATTTTCACATATTTACCCAACAAGAGAACACCTACTTCAATAAGTCTTATTATTAGTTCTCAAAATTAAAAAAAAAATTCAAAACAATAATCCCTACAATAACTTGTTGATAGTGTTGACAAATTCGTCTATACCTTTCTATTTTTCAACAATTTTCACCTTATGCACAATAATTAGCTAAGGTAATATGGGAAGAGTTCAATATGTTCTCCCTAGAACAGGCCATGAAGGCCGAAAAGGGAAAGAGAAGTATAGCTCTACTTTTTCTTTAACCTCGGCGCTAGATGTAAGTGGGTGGTCAACGCTACGCCCCGGCCACTTTAGCGCCAGGAAGGAGACCCGGTACCCGTTGTACAGGAGGCTGGGTGGGCCCCAGGGCCAGTTTGCATGGGTTCGGAAAATCTCGCCCCCCCCTCCGACTCCAGTCGCAATACCGACTACAATATCCCGGCCCCCAAACAATGCCTAGTGGCATATCCTAACAACATTCTGCACGTAATATTCTACATTCCTTTAACGGCTGACATGTCAGCAAAACTTCTTTATGCTGCTGTGTAAAATATTTTTCTTTAATTTAAAGTACGCTGCTAAGATCTCCCAATATTATGACCATGAATGACAAAATACGTAGACGGAGAGGGCGTTGAAGGAGTGACCTAATTTTTGGCAGGGTTACTGTTAGTGCATTTTTTTTGGATGGATAAAGGTAAACCGCAAACATAAGTAACAACAGGAAGCTTCTGAACCAATATTTGAATTCGAAATCCCATCAATATAATCGAACAATGGTAACAACCGAACCGTATGTTCGATACTAATGTGGGACTTCCATTCCTTGACAGTACTACCAACTTTTTCGCTGTTTTTTAACTCGAAGTTTCTCGTTTCTTTTTGCAGCCTTCCGTACTACGACACAAGAGTATTGTGACCGGTGTTACCCAAAAAACTACATTTATTTATTGGAACACAACACAGGTTTATTTTGATCCAAATTGTGCCTTTACATGTGTGCTACATGTTCCGGTCTGTATTTAGGCCATCCTCAGGTAAGCCAATACGAAAATCTTATAAAGGAGAACTATAATCTTGCCTGTTGTTTTGTATGGGTGTGAAGCTTGGTCGCTGACATTGAGGGAGGAAAGGAAGCTGCCAACCAATCAAAAGACTGAAGGATAAGAAGATGAAGATATTGTATTGTAGATATGAAATGAGAGATCACCTTCTTATGCCACATATCACTTTTCTTGTATCAAAGTTTGTAAAGGGGCTCATTATGGCTTGCAGTTAGAGCCGAAACATGCAGCTGTGAATAAATTAATAAATTTAGTGTAAGATGTACCTGATTTAATACGTACAATTGTGATTCGTTAACACTAACGGTGATGTATCATCTTAATATTAAAATCAGTTTAACAGGTTAATGACAAATCTTTCACCTTCGTGTGAATGCAACACGCCTTCGGTATAAAAAATGCGCACCTCAAAGTCTGACAGCAAATCTGAAGCGGCAGATGACCCTTAGCACGCTCTGCCGCTCTCAAGTTCAGTTTCTGGGAAACAAGTCCTACATGACACTCATATTTTCGCACCCCTCGTGGTGCGAGTTTATGAAAGGGAACACTGTAGTCTGCGACACTACTGTAATTATCCGCTGTGGGACAGACTGCTTGATGTTACAGGAGGAAGGACTATCCCATTGGGACAACGCTGTTCTGCATCAGTGCCTCTCTGCCACCCGTCTCGCTATTAACATTGTAAAACACACAAAACACCGGCTAACTATCCAGTAATCTTCAGACTCTCTTAAAAGTTTTAGTATCAGTGCATCTCCACTCTCTGGAGATTGGTCACTCCGGTAAGCTTCCATCGTAAGCTTTCCTCATGACAATAGTAATGTGCAATAATGCATTACAATAGTGTTTCCCAAGCTTTTTTGCTCGCGGAATTCTTTTGGCTTCGAAAAATAATCACAGATACTCACATCCTTGCTGACGTAAATATAGTGTGTCCGGGTGAAAGGTATCAGGAATTATAAATTTGTATCTCAGAACCGATTTTAGGGAGCTACAAACGCATGCCAGTAGCATAGGTTAACAATGCATTGGATGATTTGAACTTGATTAAAAATGACCCTCGCTCGTTTCGTGTGTACAAGGAATTTCTTAATTACATAATATAATTTCTTAATTACATAATATAACGGTCATACTAAGTAAATGCATCGCGAAATAAAAACGTTCCGCGATTCTTTTTAACAAAACATTTTTCCTGTAATTTAAATAATTAGTAAAACTCAAAGCAACCATTACAGAAACAAATTCACCGATCCCGTAGCAACTGGTCGCGGATCCCTTGCAGTCTGTTTGTGTCAGGTTAATATGTAGATGGCTGCATAAAATCTTCGCTGCAAACATGCAGTCTTTTTAGAAAGAAATTACATTCCATACTCATGTAACAATACGACAAACCGTCAATACAAAACACTATCATACTTACTTACTCCATGGAGCACAGTCCTTCTTGAAAAGCTAACAGGTTTCAGGTAGTCAAGAAATTCCCAACATTTTATGGAACCCGAAGGTTCATTACAGCATTCACAAGTGACCGCCACCAGTCCGTACCCTGAGCCCATATGTCTCTTTTTCGTTGTTAAGTTTGCACCAAATTATCAGTCCAGGTCTGAGGTTTACTGTATGAATGTTTCACAACAGGATACATTTTTACGGTGAGGAGTTGTTGGCACCTCGCCCAACCCCCAAGCTGGAGGGCCACCCCTTTTCGGCTGTCCGCGACCGCTTATTCAGTATATTCGCAGCTACCCTCCATACTGGAGGCCGTTCCTCCATCCGCAAACTGAGGACGCCCCATGCCTTGGTGACCAGGACCCACTTATGACGGCAACACTTTATTATAGTAATCCAAAAAGCTACATATTTCGGCTGCACGAGACAAGCCATTATCAAGCTTCGCGTTTCAGAAATAGGAAAAATAATTCATATAGCTGTAGCCTAATGATGGCTTACGGTAATAAAATGTTGTGTATAGAGGGTCTGTCTTTTTCATTCGTCTTGTATTAATACAACGGGGATGATACACACTAAGATTAGAAACACCTGGTTGATTCCTGTCTGACTCAGTCGCCACACACCAAAGCAGCTGTGTACGTCACTAATCATAGCTACACAATATAGCATAAACCTGCAGCTCAGTAAAATATGGTATTTTTACACCAAAAAACCTATTGTTAGCTAAGTTACAGTATTGCAGTTTGCCTGCACTTTTCCTGCCTACATTGTCATACATGCCAGGTAACAATTTTGTTCAAGTTTTCCGAATTACAATGGCAGTCTTTAGAACTGCATTGGGTTGTACAGAACGAGATGTCGTACCAACAAACAATGAGTTATGCCTCGTCGCCATATTGTCAAATGTCATAGGGTTTGTAAGAGTTGATCAATGAAAACCGTCGATTCTATTTATGTGTCCAGCTGTAGTTACATTTACAAACACAACTGTAAAAATTTGCTTTTTATTACCTTCTGTAATGTTTTCCGAATCATACATCAACGTGGCGCGAAAGGGAGGTTATTGATTAGACTTTTTTCCCGAACAGATTATAGAAAAAGGCTTCAAACCAGTACTCTCGCTGCAAATGTTCCCAGCGAAGAATGTTTTCATACGTAAAAATCACACGCATAAAAACACGTGGAAGTTATGTTACGGACAATTTAAATGAATTCATCTGTACTGACCAATCAATCATATGGGGTGATTTATTTTTTAAGCCAAATGCGGTTCCTGTTACAGCACGACTGTGGTGAAGTATGGGGGCCCGGGGGGGGGGGGGACGAAAACAGTGAAGAATGGTATGGGAATGGAGGGAGATCAATTTAACTGGTACATCAAGAAATGTTTGGAAATAATCTGCAAAATATTAGGAGATCAAAAAATTATTTTTTAGATCGAATTAAAAATGAAACGCGAAAATATTGATAAAAATATATGGAATTTATAATGTGACTATATAAATGGCGGGAGAGAAAACGTTCAAACAGCAACAAAAGAACAGCAGCTGCTATATTATAAACTGACTAAACAAGAGACATTTCAATCGCAAAATTAAATTTGCGAGTTCCAAATTTTCACATCGTATTAATCGAGGGTTTCGTTCTTGAGGGCTGGGACGTCACGACTCTGAGTATTTCTTTTCCGAAGTTTCGAAGGTAACCCATCGTCTTCATCACCAAGATTCAAGTTACATTAAGACCTTTAGTACGGAAGGTCATGTCCCTCCGAAAAGTCCAGAACCACTTACCCAGGAAAGTAGAAGAGCGGAAAACCCAAAATTAAACAGCTTTTTATTTAGGAAAAGGTAAATTGGTCTCTCCCCACGCCACGTATGCTGAGATAGGTGATAAAGGTGTACTCCTACTTATTAATGAAAAGCTAGCCGATAACGGCCCAGACCTGCAGTGTTTAACTTCATAAGCTGTAAGAATTCCTGCTCTGAAGTCGCCAATCCAACTAATTTAACGAACGTGGAAAAAAGAGAGGAATTTGCTGTCTAGGCCATGTAAAAAACACTAGTGCCGGATATTGGCAAATGAGAGGATAACATTCATGTATTTTCTGCAAAACAATAACAAAAATGAGAAAATGTAAAATTAACTGAAGTGGCTTAAAAAGGCAGAAGACCTCAGGGCAAATTCTTCTAACCATTCCGCGTAAGTTACGTTTCTTTATACCAGCACAACAGTTTACAAAGTCTGCACCTTAATGTGAAAGGTGGTAATATCTGGTACGTATAGATTACTCGAAATAGAAAGAAGTGTTTTCGGGATTGAAACTGTCGTTCTTAGAACTTTAATTTCAAAATTTTAAAAATTATGTGCCCTGTCATTAACAAAAAAGTAAGAAAAAAAATCCTGCACTTAAAACCGTACACTGAAATACCAAAAATACAACGGTACGAGCTGGAGTCAGGTAACTTATTTTAAAGGTAATCGTCAAGCAATATGTTTAGCAAATACACCTCGAAAAGTTTTAATGTACCTTAACATATTCAAAAAGTTAAAACTGTTGCCTTTTTTATCAAGTCAAAGAAGTGTAAGAAATGTGTACAGATTGAGTTGAGATCTGGAAGGCGGTGAAAATTTATACTGTAGTCTTTTCTGTTATAACAACATTCTGAAGGGTATGTGGTACGAGATTGTTGGAAGAACAGCCTTTTCTCATTTTTGCAGATGGAGGCAGGGGATCCCACATTATTTATGGAATTTGGGCAAACATCTACCAGGCTACAGACTGAAACATCCAGAACTTGACACATTACATCAAATTGTATGTGTACTGAGATGCCTTAGAGCGTGACGAAATGAATTGCATTTTTGTTACACAAAAATTTCATTATAAATTTGTATCATCAGTTTAACATCATAATTACCTGCATGTGAACATACATAACAAGATGACAGCTTGCTTTTTATAATAGAATAAAATCGAAAATAAATAAATATGAGGATGGGTTAAATGAAAACCTTAAATATTGTAATATAATTGTGTGCCAATTTTTAAGGTTTCCAATTGACTCTCCCTCGTACATACACATATTATTCAAAAGAGCCGGGATAGCGTAGTTGGTGTAGTGACTCGCTACGGAATGGACGGTCCGGGGATCGAATTCCGACTAGACGAGACTTTCCGCAAACGTCTACACTGGCCCTGGGGCCCACACGGCCTCCTATGTGATAGCTATCGGGTCTCTTTCCTTGGGGGGAAAAGCGACAGGGGCGTGGCGTAGACAAACCACCCAATTTATGGCCGAGGTTAAAGAAAGAGTAGAACTATACCTCTACTCTCCCTTTGGACCTTCATGGCCTCTTATAGGGTGACCTCTACCTTTGTTACATATTCAAAATATGTGTGTACAAACGTCACAGAAGTAACGTGTGATACAACGGAAAGGGAGAAAGAGATGAACAGAAAAGACGAATTACGAAGGGGTAGATATGATTATTATTAATTAATTACACAATCTGTAGGCGGTATCAGGGATTTTGACAGCTTTTTGACATTTCTCTACCATGAGGCAATAATAAAACGAGACGCCATTATATTCGAGAAAGATAACTAGCGCCGCACAGCGGGATAAACGCAAATTACCTCACAAATCATTCCACTGCCGCTTTTTCTAATTACTCATAACTAACATCTCTCCGGACCTACAATAGAATTCGTGGCGCTATGCAAAATATTTCAACGCTATCGAGAAAAATCATTATAAATGAATTAATTGATAGCTTCTATGTTGTTTTATTTCATGGCTGTTGGGGCATGAAGAGAATGTTGCATCCATTGCACACAATAACTACGTGTTGGGGGGAAGATCGAATAGATTCTAGGCACAGGATGTAATTAGTTAAATGTGGAATACCGACTTCATGGTTGGAAAGCATCATGCTCCCCCTTAGGACACCACAGTATGCATACTCTGTCCTCACGTTCCTCAGTGTGGATATGTTCCTCATTTTCATTCCTAATTCATTTTGTCTTCATATCCGTTTGGTACCTCAGCCCTTTCCTTCCTACCTGAGATGTATGCTGACGTTAATATTGTGAAATTAGTTGCATCATATTCTACAGACGACACAGCTTTTAACATAAAGCTGCCAGATGTGTAGGGCGTAAAAAATGGCATAAGCTCGACATAATATATTGAAACGTTTGACGTTTCGCTTACCGTGCATCTCAGTATATTTATCTCAGTAATTAACCAACTTGATGCACAAAATTTTTGTTCTATAACAAGTTTATTTCATGCCTCTACATGTTTCGAGCACATGTGCTCATCATGAGGAGGTCAAAATTGCTTTACACAGCCTCTGGTATAATCACATCTATAGGTATGATGATACCAGAAAACTCGATGCACAAAAATTTTTTGCATCGAGTTGCTTAATTACTGAGATAAATAATACACTGCGTCCACCATTGCCCGTTATTTATGAAAGATTTTAGCTGAAATAATGTATGGAATTTTCAGAGAAAGCTTTAATAATTCTTCGGAATTTTTAATTTACACGGACAAGATTTTAAAATATTGTAATTTCATGATATCCTGACGAGAGTACAACACTTTCTGTATCGTTGTTTATGGACTTGCTCACTGTTCCATATTAAAATCATGAACGCCACGTCAAGTAACAGGACGAAAGAGAAGAATGTTTAATGAGAAATTTAATAAAGGAAGTAGACAAATCTGAACTCATAAATGGGTTTGGCACATGTAACATAAGGGGAAGGTGTTACGCTAAGGGCAATTTTGTACATTTCAATTTCTTTATACTAGTGAGTACACAACTCGTGATTGCTTTAAGTGACGCAATCATCACGAGTTGTGTTATGTAAGCTTCTTTGTTCTAAGT
>Ga0123354_10005331_pt1:0-17500 | contig 18652 bp, 10 predicted proteins | sample TergutLab28metaG_2_FD_97872 | JGI IMG/M metagenome (GOLD analysis project Ga0123354, IMG submission 97872) | Labiotermes labralis P4 segment gut microbial communities from Petit-Saut dam, French Guiana - Lab288 P4 | ecosystem: Host-associated > Arthropoda: Insects > Digestive system >...
AGAGGTCCCGGGTTCGATCCCCGGCGCTACCAGATTTTCTGAGTAGTAGTGGGTCTGGAAAGGGGTCCACTCAGCCTCGTGAGGTCAATTGAGGAGCTACTTGAATGAAAAAAGTAGCGGCTCTAGGTCTAGAAAACAGAGATTAACGGCTGTGGGGACCCGTTGCTCTGACCACGTGACACCCCTCTATCTGCAAAAGTTGGCACTAACTTCGCCGACCGGCGGCGGCCGCTCTGTCGGTATAGTTCGCGTGCGGACTAAGGCCACGGAGTTTAAAACACTCACTACTAAATAGAGCTGAACCACCCAGAAGAAGGTAATAGTCATTCAGCTGGGTAATAATATCCTTACTGCGTTTTTTGCGACCGAATGCTAATTGTCATCACGACGGTGGCCTCTGCTGTCCATCCTGAATCACATCAATCCAGTGCACACTTTCAACTAATCTGTCTTTAAACGTTAAAAGCCCAGCGATACCCACATGTACGACCCCTATTAATTTTAAAGTTTTCCATCCCGAAGTGTTACAACGTTTAAGTAATATACTACACGTCGGTCGTTAACACAACATTTTATTTATATACAAAAGTGTATATGTCAGGACGACATGTTTCGACCTAGTAGGTCATCCTCAGGCCCTCCAAGAACACAGATCTAAGTGTTGTTTAGTTTTTCTGCATTATGGGATCCCATAATGCAGAAAACCTAAACAACGCTTCGATCTATGTTCTTGGAGGGCCTGAGGATGACCTACTAGGTCGAAACTTGTCGCCCTGACATATATACTATTGTATACAAATAAAATGTCGTGTTAACGACTGACATGTAATATTTTACTTATAGATCCCTGTTAACAAACTTTGCATTTTGTTATTGCTGTGTATATTGGATATGTCTTTGTGCTTTGTATTATTCTCACAGTAAATGCCATTATTTCCTTAAACATCGTTAAGAAACTGGTGTTTGTGATGTACAGGGATTGTGTTCTCTGTGATGTCGGACATGGATTTATATATGTAATTTAAATGGTCATCAGCGGTGCTGTACCCGATATCGGAGAACATAGGATAGGAAAGTATTTTTATGTTGCCAGTCTTTAAAATGGGCAAGGTCATTGTTCATCGTGCTGTCATTAGCTTGCAGGTTTTACTTTTAACGTCTTAAACTCCAGTACAGGAAATGGGGAGTTATGTCTGTCAAGAAAGAGGCTGCAAAGATGTTTGGAATGTACAGTGACGAATTATTCTTAGTTCTTTACTCAAAATGACCTCCTGACCTCAGTCGATGTGTAGAAATATTGCACTTGACTTAGTGTCTTTAAAATTCGGGAAATCTGCGCTACCCGTAGAAAGGGTCATGGCCCCACTCTTTATCCTTTTTAACAACGTTTTAATACTCCTTAGAACTACGGTTTCTAAAGCTGCTATTTTGCATTTTCATATATATATATATATTATTCCAATCGTTTCTTTGGATTTTTATGTACATTTATTGTAAAATCACTGGCAAAATATTCAAATCCTGGGGCTATTTCGCAAAATTTGCATTTGCATTTGCAGAATAATTCTTGACTTTTCCTTTTTCCACAATTTTGTTGAAATTTAATCAGATGGTTGCAGTTTTTGTCATTGAAGAATGAATCTATTTATTATGTATAAAGACTCATTTCATATGTCGCAAAGGGCACGGTGTATTCCAATTAGGAAGACGAGTCGGTGGACAAGGCATAGGGAAATAATTCAGGATTATGTAGGAAAAAATGCACTCAGTGTTCTGGCAAAATGCCGATATTTTTAGTGATAAACCTGTCGGCACAAATAGTAACTACTCATAATCAGTGGAGTGCGTATTGTAATTTGTTTCGTCTTTGATACTAATAGATAGTCAATACGGTTTTTATTGTCACCTTTATTTTATTTAGTGATTCGCATTAGCAAAGGATTTGGTTAAGCCTTGCTGCTTATGGCTGGTGCTCGAGAAGTGCTTGAGTCGAATCCCAGTCACAGCACCGGCTATGCTGCCTGACAGTTTTCATTATTCCTCACAGTTATTTCAAGAGCCTGCACAGTCCTTCCTTAACTAAAATCGCGACCGTTTTTACACCTTTATCTAATTCATTACGTCAAATCTCTTATTCAGTAGGCACCTACGGCTTTTTCTCGAGGTAAAGCGGCCGGAACGTGATACTGACCTCTCACCTTTATGTAGTGCCGAAGGAAAGAATAAGTGGGGCTAAACCCCTCATTCCCCTTACATGCCTTTATGGCATGCGTGGGGATAACTTTGCGTTCCATCACCCAATCACGCGGAACTATAGTCTGCTTTAGGGTACTTGTATCGTCGTCAAATAAGTAAATAATAAATTACGGATCTTTTGTTATCTTTGTTATTGTTTTACTTATTAATAAGTGATGTTTTTGAATTTTTTTGAGGTGCGTCATCCCCATTGTTTTGGTTCAATAACAAAGAATTATTGTGTATTACACATGCAGTCGAACACACCTATATTTCACCCAGTAGTACAGTAGGAATACAACTACATGTTTCCACCCTACATGTGGGCCATCTTCAGGTTGTAATTTAACTTACAGAGCAGCTATACAAGTTGTGTGGGGTGTTCTTTTAGGGCATTGGGGGTTGGGTGGGGGAACGAGATCTCGTTGTTTCAATAGTGGGCACCATGAACTAGGGCTGTTATAAGTGAATTATCATTAGGTGTTTATGTACATATGTCCACCCACTTGGACATATGTACATAAACAACTAATGATCATTCGCTTATAGCAGCTCTACGTCATGATACCCACTATTGAAACGAGATCTCGTTCCCCCACCCGACCCCCAATGCCCTAAAAGAACACCCCACACGACTTGTATAGCTGCTCTGTAAGTTAAATTACAACCTGAAGATGGCCCACATGTAGGGTGGAAACATGTAGTTGTATTCCTACTGTACTACTGGGTGAAATATAGTTGTGTTCGACTGCACGTGTAATACACAATAATTCTTTATTGCTGTTTTTTAAATTATAAATAATCCTACGTACTTAGTGTCTTGGAACTGTGGCCGTGGGAAGGCTGTGAGGAAAACACCGAAGACTGCGGTGAGAAATGGAGTGAAAATTTCACCCTAGAACAGACTATGATAGCCCAAAGGGGGAGTAGATACATAGCTGTACTCTTTCTTTAACCTCGCCGATAGGTGTAGTTTGGTGGTCACCGCCACGTCCCGGCCCCTTTATCCCCGGGAAAAAGAAACGGTACCCTTTTTGCGAGAGGTTAGGTGTGTCCCAGGCCCGGTATGGACGACTGCAGAAAACCTAGCCCCCACCGAAATTCGATCCCCAAACCGTCCAACCCGTAGCGAGTCGCTGTACCGAATACATTATTTCTGCCCCCAGGATGGAACGCACCGTACCATTATGAAAATGATTCGAAGGATATCTTTCAAACTTAACCACTGGCCGTCCTGAGTCTTCTTCAGCCATCTCTGTGATCATCAGAGCTTTGATATGCTTGAGTGAGGGCATTCCAGAAGGAGCAGCATGGCCGTTACCAAGTAGCTACAGGCGTAAATCTTAATATTTTATAAACTAAGCCAGAGAGATAACATTTCTTACATGGTTCTGCGGTCGGTTCCATTACGCAAGACTAATTCCAGTTGCATGACCCTAGGGCGTTGGGTTTTAATCCATAACTTTGATTTACCATTCAATAACCAGCTGTTCCATGTTTGAATGAAATACGAATTCAGGGCACGTGATTCTGTAGGCAGTATGCAGGTTGATGCCCACAATTATTCCTTTGCATAACGTGCATAAAATTAAGGAATGACGGGAGGGTGGGCACGACTTACTGCCTGTGCGCCGTTTCACTGGCTGTCATCCCGAAGATTTGTTTTTCGAAAATGCTGAATGTATTTCTGCTGAGTTCAGTGTTCAAAGTTGTACTGATATTTCTCTTGAGTTTAGTGCTTCAAATTTATCTCAGTGACTAACCAACTTGATGCACAAAATTTTTGTTTTACAGTAAGTTTATTTCATGCCTCTACATGTTTCGAGCACATGTGCTCATCATCAGGAGGTCAAAATTGCATTACACAGCCTCTGGCATCATCATACCTATAGGTGGCCGTCCCGCGCACAGGTTGAGAGGACTGCATCAAGTTGGTTAATTACTGAGATAAATATACTGAGATGCACGGTCAGCGAGGTGTCAAAATTATTGCTTCAAAGTTGTACTGATATTTCTCCCAGAGAATTTAATTCGGCTAGTATGCCTGCAGTAAAACTCATTCTTTGCATGAAGCTGAAATCAAATTTCATATATTAGTTCATTACCGAGAAAGCTACCTCAAAATATAAGGTTATTAACTTTTGTTTGGAAGGTTGCACTTTTGTCTAATAATATATTCTTGGGCAATCAGCCATGTCAGGTGGTTGACTGACGAGTAACAAAATTTCGGGGACGATTTGTGTTCCAGTAACCAGGGAACTGAGTCAGTTCCCTGGTTATTGGAACACAAATGGTCCCCGAAAATTTGGTTGAGACTCCACTCAACTAATTGACCCTTCTGCTAGCCCGAGCAAATTTTATCGAATTTAGTCGCCGTGAAAGCTTCAAATTATATATATATATACACACACACACACACACCCAGTTTTTATTTCGAGCAGGGGCACTGATTATCCCGCCCGAAGATTTACTTATTCTCAGACCGTCTGTGAAAGCGCAGAATTGGTATATAAATTAGGCCATGACCACTTCCATACGTGTCTATTCCCGTTCGTTACTCACCAGTTGCTTTGCCATTTGACTTTGCATATTTCCGAGATAAGGACGGCGTCGCTAAATAAACCGCAGTCAGACAAATAAACGAAAACGAACTTTCTCACGGCCGGTTTATCAAAATCGCTGTTGATAAATTGTACAGCGTCACGAAACTCTACAACCTTCCACTAGAAAATTTTTTTCGAAATGGCAAATGTTTAAATTGAAAAAGATAAATTTTTACACCTCTGCTGTAATACAGTCCCATCTGCAATTTCGTTAGCTTTGCGGGACGATACTTGTGACAATGAATGGTACATGAATCGAGACAGCTGGCGTAAGGAAAGTGCATTTAGCAAGCATGCTCAATTAACCGGAGCGCACTTTCTGCAGTACCGTCGCTGCAATTTTTATACCCAATATGTCAAGTTTGTGAGCCCGGTAGCTCAGTCGGTGTAGCGACTGCCTACGGGCTGGACGGTCCGGGATCGAATCCCGGTGGGGACGAGATTTTCCGCCCGCCCAGACCGGCCCTGGGACCTACCCAGCCTCCTGTAAAATGGGTACCGGGTCTTTCCCGGGGATAAAGTGCGGCCGGGGCGTGCTGCTGATCACTCACCTCCTTCTAGTGCCGCGGTCATGAAGAGTAGAGCTAAACCTCTACCCACCCTCTGGGCCACACCGGGCCTGTAACGGGATCACTTTAATGTGTCAAGTTTAGTTTCTTACACGCGCCTTTCCTGTTGTTTGCATGTACCAGACTCATTTTGTTGCTGTTACAGGAAGGTTTTCTAAGATCGGACTATGTATGTCATTTTGAAGTTTTGACAGGTTTGTAGGCAACTTGGGGAAAGACAAATGCTTATGAAATATTAAATAAAAGGAAACCTACACTCGGACACAATTATAATTCAAATTGTATATATGAGAACATTATAGTGAATATTTTGTTATATAACTTGCGTAGGAACTGCCAATTTAAAACACGTTATTGAAGGAAAGATAGAAAGAAAAATAGAAGTGACGGGAAGACGAAGAAGAAGACTTTACAAGCTAGTGGATGACCTTAAGAAAAAGACAGGAGACTGGAAATTGCGAGGAAGCACTAGATCGTACTCTGCAGAGAACTCGCTTTGGAAGAGGCTATGGACCTGATATAAGACAGAATATGGAATGAATTAAATTACTGTGGCGTGTTTATTGCATACGCGCTTTAATGAATTACACAAGTATGAGCTGGGAGGTAAAAAAGGAACTCCAATCTGTGCAAATAAGGGTTTTCTGTATCTAGCACACAGTCAACATACTAGTATGACAAATACCAAACTCCTGATGATGGACAGAAAGTCTGTCCGAAATGTGTAGATTTTTTAATCAAAAGAAAGTTGAGAAATTTTGCATCTTGTTGGCTTCCATTATACGAATATATATATATATATATATATATATATCCGACTGATGTTATTTGTATATGCATTAAGAATATATTTCATGCTGTTATTTGGAGCTTTACCACTCGGGATATGCAGTTGAAACATTAAAAGACTTTAAAATGTCAATTTTCTTTCGATTTTAGTACAACGATTTCATACCGCTGTAGCTAATTGAGTTCAAGGGTAGTTGTGAGAATTAAAGGCTTTCTGTCTCACAGTATTATTTATTGTGTGCATTTCATGAAAGATTATAGAGTGCAACTGCAATTGACGGACCCTGTTTTCTCTATAATATTAAAAATGTAGGCCAACAGAACATGTGTATAAATCTTTGGAAGTGTCTCTCATGAGAATCTGATAATGGCTCAGTTGGTCAATAATATTCGCAGCCCGCAAGCCCATTGCCGTGTTCATGTTCTACATTACCCCGAGCCCTCATCCTCCAGCCCATTATGTTTAAAGCCTGCTTCTCTGAGATAAGTCTGTTCTACTTAATTGTGCCAACGTTTCTACAGTTACAACTGTCTTGCAAGTCTTCCGCATAATCATTAATTTCATTTCTCATCTTCCCAGTTTTGTTTTGTGTGCCCTGTCAACTTCATCCTGTTTGGTCTGCATGATCTAAAGTTATCTGTTGAGTGCAAATCTTGAAGCTTCTAACTGCATGCATTTCTCCAGGCTACCTTTAACTTTTCCAGAATATTCTCCTCAGAAGTTCTTTTCCGAACACTCTCAGAAAATGTTTAAATTTGTTTTTGTTGACTGTTTGATCAGAAATCTCGAATGTAGTAATTCCCAGTACCAAATAGTACCGTCGTCAACCAGTATCGAGTCAGTTACAGCCATATCCAAAATCTGTGTTAACATTATATCCAATATTAATTGTTCTCCTGGTTTACCAACATAATCTTTCCCCTTTTGTCTAACTCTTACCACATTTTTCTTCGTCTCCTTCCTGCCCTCTTTACACTTATTTAGAGCTTGTCCTTCTCTTGCTTCTTTAGTGTGCATTTACGTATTGGCTTTCGCTTCTTGTTTATGCCTGTTTCGTTTCGCTTTTTTGCCCTTAATTCGCCCAAAATATTCCTTTTTTAACTTTCTTTTTCACACCACAGTATTGTAATGTCAGTCAACTTGTATTGTATTAAGATTGTTCACGTTAAAGCCTTTACATTTTGTACTTAAAACACAAGCGACTTAAAATCAGTGAGGCTTAAGATCCATATTGTTAATTGTTAGGGAAATTGTGTTGTACTTTTTACTTCTCTAATGAAATAGTCCAATAATTTAGAAGTCTTGTGGAATATGATATTCCCTTTAACGCAGTGCCTTAGATGAGTACCAGATGATAGCATCAGTATTTGTAATTAAAATGGTAATGCCATACGCAGTGCGCCTTATCTGTTCAACAGCCCTCCTTCACGACACGGTGTGCGCCCTGTCTCCGTCAGGACATTATTCATTCTTGATTTACCACAGTCAGGTTAACAACCAACGCGATTTATTGTTCACTCCTGCATTCATATCCCACTGCTGCTTCGCCTCTCTCTCTCTCTCTCTATTTATATATGACCATACGTATATACTATATACATGTGAAAGCTTTTCGCTGTTAACGGCGCACCTTCATTTTATTCCCTGTTTTCTTAAACAATTGCTTCTACTTCCCTGAGAAGTTTCAAAGCAAATGGCATACGTTTGACGAAAGTAGGATTCTAAGGGACGATGTTTCTGGCCCTCTGATACTTTTTGTCACAATAGAATTTTTAGGAAGGATCATGAACTGTGATGCAGGAAAAGTGTTAAATGTGTCTGCAAAACCACAAGAAAACAACAGCAAAAAGTCTTCTCCGGTTTGAATTGTATGTACCTGCTTCTGTTTCCTTCAACGTTCATTATTAATTTTTATTGATGTTCTTTCATTTCATTTCAAATTCATTGTTGTAGCACTAACATCTTTGTTCATAATGTTTAATTATTTTCTATCTGTGTTTCATTAAAATTACGTTAATATTTTCGACAAATATTGTAAGAAAAAATTTATCGGTGTTAGCTGTTTCTCTTTGCTGTTATGTTTAATATTACGTAATCATTTTTTGTGTAGCATGCGGTGAAGCTTTCTGAGGTGGCTATGCTTTTATCCATCGATCTCAGTTTCGTGTACGATATGGGATTTTATCGAGTGACACGGGCCAAAACTTCGCAGGGCAGCATTTCACTTAAATTCCGAATATCGAATTCAACACATTCTTTAGCATATTATGGACTGACAGAGGAAACCCATCACTGCGTGTTCAAGTCGGTCACTTCGTGTAGAGAAAACACGAAACTGGACAGAAGATTTTGGCAAAGTTTGCAGAAGCAAAGTGAAGTATTGTAGGATGAGTAAGCCTGTCGTGTAAAAGGGTAAATCTACAAGCGTAACCCGCTTGTAGCTACATTGCAGACCATGATACCTTCCGCTCTGCAGTACTAAGTCCCGAGACTTCCGGGTTAACGCGGGACTTCTCGCCGTAGAGCGGACGACATAAATTGACACATGGAGACCAATGACGCCGTCTGCACAGCAGTACTCAGTTCCGTATTAAAGAGGTCTTTGTACTTTTGAACCACACACTTTACCGCCATATGAATTTCATGCTGGACGTACCCTGTTTGAATTCTATCCATCCGTTGTCTGTTATGATTAAGGTTGCTATTGGCTTTCTGCCCTTCTTCATACAGAATTCTATGATAGGGCACGAGTACCTTCCTTATGCCATATTTTATTTCATGCTGCTTGATAAGTGATACAGGATCGTTAAGCAAACTGACGAACAAGATTTAAGGACGCTGTAGGCAGATGGATGTGAGCATGAAGCTATATTATACGAAGCTGCACGGAGAATGTCTAATTGCTTTCTATCTTCAGATTATTGTGTATGAATATAAACCCTCTGTAGTGCGTTATGTGCTAAAAGTTGAATATTCAAACATGTACCGTAAGGGCGGAAGTAGCAAATTCACATACTTGTACGTGAACCTTCTTTAGAAGCCACCTGCAATCTTGTAATGTAGCGAGCATTATTGCCGATGCTGAAGAAGAACGTATATAAACGTGAGTTCACTGAGCTGGATCCGAACCCAGGGTCTAGAGTGACACTGTTCGCTATAAAGCGGCGATATAACAGTCGTGTCGGCGGGTCTGTGGTCTCAGTATCAACAGGTTGTCCTGGGAAACGCTGTGAAGATGAGATAACCGTTAGTCAATTTGTCACTGCAGGGAGTCTAGGCGGTCTGCCGGGACGTATTTCACCGTGCCACCATGCAGGGAATTATTTCAGCTGGACACGACAATGAATCCTGAGACCTACAAGTAGGGTGTAATTTTCCGATTCAAAATAAATTCTATTAGGTATGGCTGCTACTTAATTTCAAGAAGAATTTTATGGTAGTGTTTATTAGTTTATTAACCAACTGCATTCGTCAGAGTCCTTCTTGAATAGCTAATAGTTACTCGAATATTCAAGAAATACTTTCTCATAAATCTCAGGTAGAACAAAATTCGACTCTCTGCATTCCTGACATTCAACACAGACCCTCTGTTATCTATGCCGTCTTCTACAAATATAAACTTATTTTCTTATTCAGAGATACTCTCGTATTAACTTTATACGGGGCCGGTATTGCGTAGTCGGTATAGCGACTCGCTACGTGCTGGATGATTTGGGTTTCGAGCCCCTGAGGGAACAGGGGATTTTCTTTTCTCCATACCCGTCCAGACCGGCCTTGGGGACTACACAACCCCCTGTACAAAGCGTACCGAGGCTCTTTACCGGTAGTAAATCGGCCGTGGCGTGGAGTTGGCCGCCCCTCCCCCTCGTGCGTTTATGGCATGTTACCGCGTGACCTTTGCCTCTTTCATTAATATACCACACATATATATATATATATAACTTAGTAATTCGTAATGCTTGCTAGATATTTTTAGGTGATTAAATCAGCTGGATGCTGCAGGCATGGGAAAGACGAGATACACATGCAACTTCAGTAGAAGAACCTAAAGAGAGGAGGCCACTAGGGAGACATAAACAGAGATGGGATGATAATATTAAAATATATCTTTAAAAATGTGGTGTAGACTGCACCCATCTCGCCCAGAATGTTAGTGATGTCTTTAAAAGACTGTATCTAATATTCGGAGTGGGCCGGGTAGCTCAGTCGGTATAGCGACTGCCTACGGGCTGGACGGTCCGGGATCGAATCCCGGTGGGACGAGATTTTCCGCCCGTCCAGACCGACCCTGGGGCCCACCCAGCCTCATGAAAAATGGGTACCGGGTCTTTCCCCGAGGTAAAGTGCGGCCGGGGCGTGCTGCTGACCACTCACACCCTTCTAGTGCCGCGGTCATGGAAGAGTAGAGCTATACCTCTACCCACCCTCTGGGCCACACCGGGTCTGTAAAGGGAAAACTTTACCTTATCTAATATTCAGATCACAGAAAATTTCCAAGACTTGTTGTGTTAAGAATAATTCTGCCCAACGGAGTATGATCCTTCAAAACGTGTTTTTTTTCCCCCCGCGAAAACTGCCCTGAAGCTACGTTACTAAGTTCTCATGAATGTCTACACTTCATTTGTCAATCTGAAGTTGCCCAAAATCGTTCGTTATCTAATTCTTTCATTCACTCATTTATTAATTCAGGGACAGAATGTCCATCAAATACACATTTGTTTCAGATTTAAATTTTATACCCCTTCACCCACGTACCTGCGATATAAATGTTTCCACCATCCAAAAAATTTGTCCGGCATGTGCCTAGGTCTCATGTCTGTACTTCTGCCAGCTGGTGCCAAGCACTGGCAGGATGTTGCCAATTCGACATAAATGACAGTACGTTTTAAATGTACTATATGTGAGTGTGCGATCCGCGTGTGAAGGACAATTCAGCGCGCTCTAAGGAGCTAATGCACCTGTCCGCGTGTGTGAGGCAGTGCTAGTGGTTGACTCAGACTGGCAGCAGTGACGAACTTGGACACCTGGCGAATTCTGACGTAAACATTGGACGTTTTTAATCTATTACTGTAGCCTGCACTACATTTAGACTGAAGGACTCGCTAACATCAACTGCCCGCTAGATGTCCTTCCGGTTTCCCTCATTTCGGCGAAGTTTTTTTGCCATCTCTGATGTCGGACGTTACAGGTAGACTATATCTTACTATGAAGATGGCTTGCTGTCTTCTGGAACATTACGTCATGTCGTCTGCTAGCAAAGTTTGGGTGAAACGTCCAATATGCAGCTTCTTATATCCCGAATATAGATGGCAGCAGGTCCTTTCAAAATACTGGAGAATAGCTACCAGGCTACACGGCATTACATTCCTGACGACTCCAGTCACTGGCTGGTTCTGGCATTGCAGACATTACTTTATTCTTTCTTCTTTGTCTCACCATTTCTTCCTATATATTTTAGGTGTAGAAGGTTATTGTTGCACCTGATCTCTCTCTCTCTCTCTCTCTCTCACACACACACATACACAAACACGCGCACACACACAATCGGTGCGAATCCTCTGGACGAGGAATCGGCCCGTCGCAGAGAATTCTAACTGACGACACACAACATTCACAAGAGACAGACAGTCATGCCCCAGGGGATATTCGAACCCGCAATCCCAGCAAATTAGCGGCTGCACTCCTACGCCGTAGATCGCGCGGCCACCGGGATCGGCCACAACGTAAATAATGACACAGAGTTACTGAGCTTGTAATTATATATTTTGTGACGAAAGTGCTTCTAAAACGTTTGGACGATTCTGCTACAGCGGGTGTTGTTGAAATGCTATGTGCTTGTAATGAAAGGATAACGTACTAAAGTCTCTGGGCTACGGGATGGACAGTCCGGATTCGAATCCTGGCAGTGGCCTATTAACTAGGTACCAGGGTTCTCGTCCAGTGATAAAGTGACTGGGGGGGGGGGTGATGTTGACCACCGACCTTTCTACAGTGCCGTCGTTACTGCCCAATTGTGTAATTTTTCCATACTTATGTTACATTTTCACACACACACACACACTCACACAAACGCATTTGAGATATAATGTATCTCTTGTGGAGTACACATTTCATACTGGTCTTTGTCGAAACAATTACTCAGCAAAAATATTACCGAGGGGGGGGGGTGTTCGATATATATATATATGACGTCATATAAATGGGAACTGAGGATCGTGCGAGACTGTCGGGCTTAGCCACGTATTGTTTCGACCATAACTTCTTGTATTACATGGAATGAACTGTTGTTATTGGTGCAGGGAGTAAGAAGAAATAGAATTTTCTTCTTGTGTGATCGTAAGAAACATTAACCGGTATTTCTTCTGTCGGAGGCCACACATTAGTGGTTACTGCGCTCCGGGGAGCTGCTGGTTGGATGTCGTGGACTGGGGATTGCAAGTGTTCCTACCTCGTTTTGTTAGCGCTGGAACGTTTGGTCTTCTAACAACATTTCACTGGGCTTCTGAATTTCTGTGACATCGCCTGATTCATTATATGAACATGCACCGGGAGTTTCTTTTAACGCTTCAGTGAATTAGAGGAAGCGAGTTGCTTGACGGTTAGCAAAGTTTTATATTTATTATGAGAAAATTTATACAAAATTTAAAACTTGGGGATTAAACATTTTATGCAGTGTCTGTTCATCCTTTTCATATACGTAGTTAAACTTGAAAGCAAAGCTTTTGAAAATGAAGAAGGCAAAAAGATGTCTGTGACGTGGTGTGCAGAAAGTGAGAAATTTAACAGCACCTTTGTGTATAATGACTGAGTTTGTATGTTAATATTGAAAAAGCTACATGAAAATTATCCACAGCAAACTTGGATTTTAACACCAGGGTTTTTAGAAATCAGGAAAATCACGTTAAATCTTCCTCGAATTGGTCGGTCGCAAGACGATAGCAATGCGTGATTATTGGACCGAAGTTCAGCATTTATATTACGTGAAAATGAACGCTTGTACATGATATTGCCTTGTTTTGAACGTACAGAGATTTTGTAAGAAGGCCTGACGATCTAGTCGGTACAGTGAATACGACACACCCGGAGCGACCGATGAGTTGTGGTTCGATCCATTGCACGTCAAGGCATTTTTTCTCATCCACATCGCCCAGACCGGCCATAGGGCACACCCAACGGCCTATTCAAATAATCCGCAGGGCCCTTGGCGTCGAGACCAAAATTGGGTGAAATTGTACCTACAGTCCCACATACGCCATCATGACAAAGAATTTTTTCTTTTACAAAATTATGTTAGGGTTGATAGTATCAGATGCATTCTTTTGGATGTGGAACGAATGTTTAAGCGATATATAGAAGGGAAGGGTAAAGATCATGTTGTACCTATGCAATCAATTTTTACCTAACTTGTAGTCATACGAGGGGGTGCTGATAAGTCCTTAGCCCGACCTACTTCCCGATGTCGTAGGACGGAATCGATAGTGTCGTTGGAAAGAGGGATCTGTTCATGTGCCGAATTGTAACTCTTTTCGTGTTACAGAGGCTGAAATTAAGCTTGTCAGGCGACGCGCGAGATTTCAACAACATGGAGACGAGAACTGTCATCACTTTTTTTGTTTCCTGCAAGTCAAGACGCCGAAGGAAATTCACGCCATTCTGACAGAAACATTAGGGGAACATACACCATCGTATGCCACTGTGAAAAAAAGGGTGGCCCAGTTTAAAGTGGTAATTTCTCCATCTGTGATGCGCCTCGTCCAGGACGACCCCTAACAGTGACCACCCCGGAGATTATTGATCAAATTCACGAGATAATCTCGGAAGACCGCCGGATTTCGGCTAAATTGATAGTTGAGCAACTGGGCATCTCACGTGAGGGGGTTTGTTCCATCATTCATTAAGAATTGGACATGCGGAAGCTCTCCGCGAAGTGGGTCCCGAAATGCCTGAACGCAGATAAAAAACATCAACGGTGCCAGTCGTCTGAGCAACTTCTGGAACTTTTTCGGCGCTGTCGCGATTGGTGACCATGGACGAAACCTGGTTATATCTCTATGACCCGGAGACAAAGCAACAATCAATGGAGTGCGGCATAGCGGCTCACCCCGCCCCAAAAAAATTCCGGGAGCAAAAATCCGCTGGAAAAGTTCTCGCCTCAGTTTTTTGGGATCAAGACGGCATCCTCCTCATTGATTATCTTCCAAAGGGCCAGACTATCAACGCCGAGTATTACTCATCTCTGCTGGTGCAATTGAAGGACATTTTGAAGGAAAAAATGCCGACCGCGGGAAGGTCACCAAGGGGGTCTTGTTCTTGCACGACAATGTCCCTGCTCATCGGGCACTTGCAACCCAGAAGAAACTGGCCTAACTGGGCTTCCAGTGTCTTGATCACCCACCCTATTCTCCGGATCTGACCCCATCGGACTACCACCTGTTCCCTGGACTGAAAAAAAAAACAATTGAAAGGTCGCCATTTTTCGTCTGACGCGGAGGTCATTGCTGTCGCGGAGACCTGGTTGGACGGACAATTTTCTGGTGTTTTTAAGTGGCTTGCAAAAGTTAGAGCAATGGGCTAAGACGTATATTGAGCTTCGTGAGGAGTATGTTGAATAAATCCCGAATTTGGTCGCTGTAGCTTGTTTCCTTCCCGGTCGGGCTAACGACTTATCAGCACACCCTCTTAAGCTTTTTAGACCAGGGAATATCTGTGACATTTTAAACGTCACATTGAGAGACTATGAGTATCTGAAGAAGCTGTTTGCTCATAGAGTTAACAAAGTATCATATCATACTGTCATTTTCTTGTTGATGGTAGTTTCTGTTAATTCAGGTTTTCTATTTGGTCTAGCGTAAAACAGTTGGTGTATATGGTAGGGTATGGGCTGGAACAGAGCTGGAAACTGACGATACAATATTTATAAATTCAGTTTTAAGCTCAAATAAGATATTACATCTCTGTTAGAAAGACCAACAGGGTATTGCTTTCAGAAAAATTCTCTATATTTTGTGATAATCGTATTGTAGAAGTCGAAATCTTGATTTGTGGTTAGAGGAATAAACTAAAAATTGCATTGAGACAAATTCGCATTAGCTGTTAACTGTGTGACTGCTCAAAGTGTTTCCGACGTTTAAAATTCAGTTGCTATGTTATTTGCTGACTGTTCACTAAAAGGGCGATAGGCTGTAGCGATTACGGCTGTATTTTAGTGTGGAACTGCGGGCGAAAAGAATATGTTAAGACGTCAGTGGTTAAGCCTGGGGCGCATAAATTTTAATCCTATGCTAGAGGGAGATTTGTTAACCAACCACATGTAGGTGTAGTAGTGCGGTACTACGTCACTCTTACGCAAGCCAATAAGAAAATTTCTTAGAATATCGATCGAGCTCGAGCTACGACAGTTTCATCATGTTGCTAGGCCGCTTGAGGGCAGGCATCGATCGATAGTTGACGATGTAATAGCAGGAACAGTGTGCAAATATATCTGCAAACACAAAAGTCTGGTTTCCGTGAAACATGCGTTTAAATTGTTAGAGGTGGCACAATATAATACAAAACAAATGCTTATGCAAGTGACAATCACTGTGGGTTATTGGTTTTGTGAAATGAACATGATATTTGGTGTATTATGGAGTAAGCTGACGCAACATGGCGAAGACTGTCATATAGAATTATGTCCAAGTCTTCAACTAATAAATGTGCAGGTACGGAGTGACTTGACTAAACAATGACGACATGATCTAATCAAAATAATTTTATAGGCATAAGTAGCCTTTAAATTTATCATAATTGTGAGTGTTTATAAAGTGATACCCAAATTTATTTAATACTATACAAACATACGTGGTGGCTAAAACAGTCCGAGTGGAATGCAGCCATAGTTAAATCTGAGCAGAATGTATCGTAAATAAAACACTTACCCTGTTACCTCGAATACTTTGCCCCTGGGCGGTTCCGAGTTTAAGAATAAATGAATGTAAAATTGTAACTAAGTTAAAGGATACACTTTGGGCGTTAATAATATGACACATAAAGTTAGAATGTGTTTGCAAGTGCTGGGTGTTCGAAACCTACTGGTTAATGTGTTGTCCCACATATAATAACGTTAAGAATATTGGGATTTTTCCACAAACCGTGTACAGGTGTTTCACATAATTTCCTTCGTAATCAGCGGTTACTTTCGTCAGAATCGTTACAAGGGCGGTCACTGTATTCGAGACACTATGTGATCCACGTGAGGAACATGTAATTGAGCAGAACGTTATGCTTAGGGTCGCAACCTGGTACATGCAGTAATTCTAGGAAGTGTGTCATTCTCGTTGTGTGTGTGTGAGAATTGGAAATGATATGCAGTCAAACACAACTATATCATTTAAGGTGTATTTAATGGCTATACTGGACAACTACATGTTTCGGTCTATACTGGCCATCTTCAAGTTGTCTTAAGAGAACTTAACTTAAGATCCTACTATATACATTGAGCGCGCACGTGGTGAAGAGATCTCTACATACGTGCACACTCAATGAATGTAGTAGGACCTTAAGTTCCCTTAAGAAAACCTGAAGATGAACATCATAGGCCGAAACATGTAGTTGTCCAGTATAGCCACTAGATACGCCTTAAGTGATACCATTTCCAACATGCAGTTATTTGTTTACTTGTTACCACCGAAACACGGGGTCAAACCGTGACTAATCGTGTGGGGTTTGTAATGAAGTGGTAATGGTACAGGGTTTATCTTCGGGTTACTCATGTATTCTCTGTTGTTATAATTCCACCAATGTTCCGTATTCATCTTTATTTTTAAACCTGTCCTTGACAAAAGTACAAAAGTGAGTTAACCTGCCAACCATCCAGGAATACTCGTTAGGAAGTGACCACCAAGAAAGAAGAGTCCTCATGATTTACAGGGTTAAAATAAAATTGCCCTACGTGTAACAAGTAACTGAATCCATAGAGCAGAGTCCCTTTTGAGAATCTAACCGTTGCTCAGACCGTAACAAATTGCCTATTTTTTATGCAACGTAAAAGTTCGCCACAGTGTTCACAAGAACCAGGCACTTGTTCCGCTCACTATTCTGATGAATCCAGTCAGCACCTGCTTTTATTTCCTTAACATCCATTTTAATAATATTCATCCCTCTGCGTCTTGGTATTTCAAGTAATGACTGCCCTTGAGTTTTCCAACCAAAAATATCTAAGAATTTTCCTTCACCTTACCTGCCACTTGCTCTGTCAATCTCATTCTTCTTGATTTGATCACCCTCGTAAAATTTGTCTAGGCCTAAAGCCATGAAGTACTTTA
>Ga0123354_10005332_pt1 | contig 18650 bp, 6 predicted proteins | sample TergutLab28metaG_2_FD_97872 | JGI IMG/M metagenome (GOLD analysis project Ga0123354, IMG submission 97872) | Labiotermes labralis P4 segment gut microbial communities from Petit-Saut dam, French Guiana - Lab288 P4 | ecosystem: Host-associated > Arthropoda: Insects > Digestive system > Gut ...
AGTGTAGGAATGAAGTTACTAAGACAGACTGTACATGAGGTTATCTGGTAGCATGCTGTTTTGTTTATGTTATGTCCGTCTGGTTCGGCCTGTGTTCATCCCCCGTTGTGAGTGCTGTGTCACGCTCCCTGAGGATGATCCCATAGAGGGATTGAAACATGTAGGAGATATTTTAAATCCATTTTAATCAGATAATGTGGTTTTAATGGTTTCACAAGTATGTGCAATTAGTTGGTTTTAATAAATATTATAATGGTAGGTATTCAGATGTTAGTTTTCCTTCGATTGGTTTTGTTGTGTAATCAAATTGTCAGAAAAGTTTTTTAGTTGTGATGCTTGCTATCATTCCATTGTTTCTTGTGACTTCTCAGTATGGTCAGGATCAAGGTATATAAAAAACTGTTTTGACACTTGTGTGGTGATGATATGGTCTGGTTGAAGGAAGAGCATAAATTGAAAGTGTTTATTAGATGCTTAGAACATATTTGGACATGAGGAGGGCAAGGTAAGTGTTCAGTTAAGGATAGTGCCTACTTAGTAATTCACACAATTTAATGTTGGTGAATGACAAGCTGGATATTGAGCTTGAATGGGGGAGAGAAGCATGCTGAATTATGACGGATAGGCGTATTATAAAGTTTAATGTTAGGGAAGGAAATCAGACAATAACCTCAAGATTTAAGGTTGCAGTATCATGAACCCTAGATTAATTAACACAGATATCAGTATGTCCTTTACCCTATCAGGAAGTACATTTTCAAAATAATCACTTGTACAGGAATTGAACCAGACCAAGGGCACTTAGAAATCATTGTGTACACACGCACTGTATAATGTGTGACTGATAGACAGATGTGCCAAGTGATATGGTTTAGTCCAGTCATGTCCCCATGTAAGCAAACATGCCAGATTTTTTAATCCTGAGAATTCATAAGACTATTCGGAAGCATAAAAAGTGATGTTTGATCGCTGGTCAATATCAAAATCTGGCTCTTCTCATTCATCATCATTATGTTTTTATGTCTCGATGACCACATGTGGCCGGCATCCTAATGTTAACACTTCAGTTAATAAGGACTGTGGCTGAAGCAATTGAATCTGAATAAATCTGGCCATGCATTTATAAATCATCATCTTATTTGTTACCATCCTCTATGATGTGTGTATAGAAATGATGCTGTGTCAAACACTAGCATAACACAGTCATACTGTGATGGATTTGGGTAGGTATGTGAACACCATTATCAGTTATTCAGTCATATTGATTTGATGGTGGTATGCGGTCAAGTCCCACCCAGGGATATAGAGCCAGTGGAAGAAGAAGAATACTTAGGCTTTCACACCTGGTGTTCAGTGTGTTGGACTGCTTTTTAGGATTAGGCTGCACAGAGGAATGAAGATTTCCCAGTGTGTAAGCAGACTAAACATGTGCCGTCTTCAGGATTTTGGCTGGAACACAGGAAAATATTTATCCCTCTCTGGAGCCTAGTCCCTAAAGCTGATTCAGGACATATAATTTTGTAGTTGGATGAACGAATGCAGTTGGACACTCCAAAGAATATTGTCTTAAGACCACAAACTCACTGATAAAAATATACACATTGACAGTTGATGGATCAGGACTGTGATTAATCATAACACTGTATGTCTCTTAATTTCCACTCGAACTACTATTTCTATCAGCCCCATCAGTGCAGTTGGTACACAGTTTGCCCATACTGAAATGCAGTAACCATTAGTAACCCAAGTAATGATGGTAACCTTTTTAGCAAAAGCTGTGATCATATAGTAGTTAGGCAGTGTATTTCGTGCAGATAAAAAGGTTGTTCACAGAACAAATCTGTGTAGGTTTCAGCCATCCTTATAACAGGGCAGGTAAACAACCATTAAGCCATTACAGAAATGTTATTGATTAAGGGGTAGTTGTCTCCTTTAATCATCATGTACAAGGAAGCATAAAAGTTTAATTCTATCTGTAGCATGGTCTGTGTAAGAAAAGTGAACTGTAATTCATCCAGTAATGAATTTTATTGCCCTTAGCATGTGGGGAAAACAAGAAATGAAAAGGACTTTGGTTTTGAAATTTGGGACTTACAGATTTCTTTCTCATCTTATGACTTCTTCCTGACTGATGTTGGAATAATATCTGCAACAGTTGTAATAGAATTATTCAGATTGGTTGCACATGGACTTGGGAAGGGTGATAATGTGTGAAGTTCTCAAGCTTGCAGCATCAGCATAACACCTTTAGTTTCTGATGGAGTTTGTTGACCTCTGTACCAGTTCTGGAAGATATTCATTCTTGAAATTGTTGAGCAGAATGAATTTGATAGGCATGCACTTAATTTTTAAACTAAGACTTTGACTGAGTGTACAGCATTTATATTTGGTTTGTGTGCTGTATCAACCAAAGAATTTATAAGGCTTCCTGTACAGCCCCATTGAGACAAATGGCCTGCAGTTGAACATACAGCAACTCATATTTATTGCCACAAAAAATTAGACAGAGGTAAGTGACCTGTCTGAACAAACCACCCTTTAAGGGAGGTTGGCTGTTCATGTGCATTGCATAACCCTCACACAGACGGCATACTTCTGAGTTGAATTCCCAGGCCTATGTAATAAGAGTATTCATTTCCCCTTCTGAATTGCAGACAAGTGACATGAAAATGAGAGAATAAAGTTACACTGATAAATTTATGTTTCCTGTAAAATGTTTTGTTGCACAGTGCTTGAACACATCTGGACACCAGGGGATGATAATATTGTTTCTGTTGTTATCATGACCTTCAGATTTCAGGTTGGAGCAGACAAGGAGGAAAATGCAGAATGAGTTCTGTTTTGAGAACGAGAGGCTGGTGCACTCATGTATCTTGAAGTCATTTGTTTAATCTCAGTTCACCTCCTTCATTAATCTCCTAGTTAGGAGAAGACAGTTTGAATATATTGCCTAGATGTTTGTGTGTAGGACAGAGAACAAATATGCTGTGCACTTGTCAACAGGATATCCTGATGCTGTGTTGGTCATATCGGCCAGGAGAACGTCCTGACTTTACCTGTCTACTCAAGACACTGGAGAAATTACCAAAGAAGCGTCTGGCTCGCAGTCCGTCACACCCCATACACCTCTCACGTTCTGCAGAGTCCGTCTTTTAACACAAATGATGATGATGATGATAATTCATAAAGAAAAGATACATGAAGGGATTGAGAGATGAGTTCTGCCGGAAATGCCTTTCAAAGGCAGACTCTTACATTAATGTGTGTTAATACACATAGTTCCACATTTGGAAAATTATAAAGCATAGCCACATGGCTAGTGTTTAGAGAAGAATAGTATTTCAGTACTTCTGCTTCATCTGTTTGCTGTATACATATTATAATGAATCAACTTGTGATATTTTACCCAGACATATTTTTGAACCAGTGTTGGGGGTATGAAAAAATTACAGTGAGTTTTTGGTCTTCAGCTTCCAGTTACTGCATGCATACTATTATTTGTCCTAATCTATCTTGGGCAAAGCTTAATAAAAACAAGGTAATAACGGGTAATTCAATCTTGGAACTTGGAGTTTAAATTACACATCTGCTGTATTCAGGACAAAGGTTTAAGCAATTCTAAATAAAAGAACGTTTTATCCATAGTTCCATGACTTTTTAAGAATGACTGAAAATGGGTGGTTGAACACTGCATGAAACTTCTTATACCCTCATTTGTAATGTAGCCAACAATAAATTAAACCCTCTTACTGCCAAGTTTGTTGGTACAGGTTGTGCAGTAATACCAGGATGTTTTTATACTGAATGTACTGTACCCAATATGAGAAGCAGGCATCATATTTTTTGTATAGTAGTGCCATGTCTTGAATGTCTTATGCATCACATGAAATAGAAAGATCTGTCTGTGTATGAGATCAAGCTCAGTCAGTTCATTGGCAGGGAAGGGGTTGAGATTATAATATAACATATTCTTATATAGTTATAATTACAATAAATGCCCATTACCCATGTCAGTACTTACAGTATTACAGTTGAACATTATGACTTTGGCATTTTCTTTTCCATGTTGCTGGGGTGGTCTTGCATCTTGATGTTCCATGATGCTCTTGACTATTTTGTAACTTACATGTAGTTCAGTTGAATATTTGCAGTTAAGATGATTTGTGCAGTTTAAAATACCAGTGTTTCATTCCATGGCCTATTATACAGCAAGAGTGACAGTCTGTCATTGTGCACATCGCTTTCTGCCACAGACCAATACAAACCTTCATAAACAATACTGCAATGCAGAATGGAAATTGTTTGAAACCTGAAGTGCCATACATTATTATCATTCTTGTTAATTAATGTTATCATCATTGTATTGTGTAAATAGTGAGGATTTAGTTCTAGATTGTCTGTCTGCAAATGGTTGTTGCGTAAGGTGTTTCTACTTTAGAATCACGTACTTGCATATTACAGTAGTGTTAACAGTAGCTGATACTACAGCTAATGTTACTGTGGGATAAGCACTATCTCCTGTCTGTGTAAATGATTTTTCTCTTAACACATGGTGGCATAGTGTGTGTGTGTGTGTGTGTGTGTGCAATGTTGTAATGCCAGGGAAGTACTGGATGTGTGGTTCTCATGAAAGTTGAATGCCACATTGTTGCTGTCTGTTTACATCGGAGGTTATGGTTCGAACCAATCTTTTTTCCTCTTGGTGGCTGTAGAGTGCATGAGTTTTTTTTTTAAACATTCCAAAGATGTATATACAACTAGATAATATGTGAAGACTGGAAAGAATGTTGCTTGCAATATATCTGTAAGGTCACGATATGTTTCAAAAGTCATTATGTTCACATAATGTGATATATGCGTATATATGATTTTTCTCTCGCCCTCTTCCTGATGTACTTTGTACTTTGCCTTCAGTTACTTGCCGATATGTAGATTATACTACATGTATAATGTAAAATTTGCATTCAACATGTGTGACTTTTATTGGAATTTTGACAGTTGTTCTTTTTGTATGTATAATAATTTATTTTCCTCTGAAACATGAATGTCATCACTCATTCATGTTGTGCATTTTTGTTTGTCTGTGATTATTTTGTGCCCTTTTTACATTTAAATTTTAGTACCGTGATTTTTAATCTTGTTATTGCAGTATGTTAGGCTTTATTTATTATCTTGTAAATAATGAAGTCTTGTTGCAAATAATATAAGGAAGTATAAACTAAACATTGTCAATGTTCCTTTCAACACTGATAACTGCGACTGATTATATTGAAAACTCTTTGGTGTCATAACAACTGAAATAGAAAGCTGAGCATGAGGCATAATGCAGCTACCAGAAGGTGTAAGATCAAACACATGGAGTAATTGAAGTGTTTCCTGCATACTGTCAAAAACTAAGGAATCTGTGTCACATTTTGGTCAGCATCTTTTTTAGGCTCATTCGCAAAGCAGTTGCAAAGAGCAACTGTTAGCTTTGTCACGTCTGTGAGACCACATGGAGTGACTGAGGTCCCACCAACCGGATTTTTTTTTTTAAATTTATGGTGGGGATTTTATGAAAATTTGTATCACTTTGCAGTTTTGGTTAAAATCAGCCAAAAATGACGGGCACTTTATGTGAAAAATCTACGTACATTTATGAGGGTACCTCACTGTTCGTGACAAATGTACAAGTAATGTGGTATCTTTCCATTAACAAGATACAATGTGAGAAGTATTCTGGAGCATAAAATTCTTTGACATGTGTTTTTAATGCAATTAGACCGCACTGAAGAGCAGTTTGCTTTACTATTTTTACATAGTGCAGTATTAAAGATGACTTTGTGGCTTCGTGCTGGCATTATTACGTAGGCCTACTATACATTTTCTCCAGATAGTGGCAACAACATTGCAATCAAGTATTATCTGTTGTAATTCTTCTGGGACCTTTCAAGTCCTTGAAATTAAGGCACTGTGTTTTGAAATTTTGGGATCTGTTCATGCTGCTACATGATGCAACATCCAAAAAGACAGAATTTATGATTGTAATTATGTGCTAAGATGTGTAGAAAAAACGTGTGTGGTGTAAAATGTCATCTTTAAATTATTCATGAATTTAAAATCATGGGAGCATAACGTGTGTTATGTCAGAGGACATTTTTTGACTTGATTGCTGATTTTCTTTGTTATATGGAGTTATAAAATTTAGGACTGGAAATTCTTACAAATATTGCTTTTGTTTGGCACCATTTTTCTTGAGGGAAGGAAACAAAAGTGGGCATAGCCTTTGGTTTTGCTCTGCAAATATGGCCACCTTTTCCTCAAGAAAGAGCACTACTCTTGACCATTTTTAGGTGCATTCACAAAATTGTAAAAAGCAACCATTAGCTTTGTCATGTCTGTCCATCTGCTAGGAACAACTCTGCTCCCACAGGAAATTTTATATTTTGAGTACTTTGGAAAATCTGTTGAGAAAATTACGTTTCATTAAAATCTGACAAGAATAATGGGTACTCTACATGAAGACCAATATACATTTTTGATCATATCTCACTTAGAGTGAGAAATGTTTCAGAAAAAAATTGTATAGGAAATTAAAACACACATTTTATGTTCAATAAACGTTTTGTTCGAAGATCATGCCATTTATGAGATGATGTGGAAAAATATTGTAAGAGCTGGACAGGCCTCTGATAACATTATGGTGCATGTGCATTGTGTGCTAGATACCAAACGCTACACACACACACACTTAGAATATGTAATACTGAACTGCTTTTTTACCGCAGCTATGGTTGCATGAACCGCCTCAGTGTTACATTATACGTACATTGCCTGTGTTGTAATTTCCTCCTCCCAGCCCCTCGAAACTATGAGTACAGCGCACACTGTATTTACAGCCGGGAGGAGGAATGAATTGTAATGTGACTGAGCCCCCCTTAAAGAGTGGTTGCAAAAACAGTAAGTGAAAGGATGCCAGCAGAAGCCCTTTAAGAATCTTTGCAATGAATTCTGGTGCCTCTTTGGCACTAATTGTAGCAATACAAAGAAAGCTGAATTTTGTCGTAACAGTGTAATAAGGTATGGTGTATGTATAAAAATTGGGCTGCAACTTTACATACATTTCTTAGTCCAGTTGGTTTGAATATCAAAGAAAAATACCATTGACATGTTACAGAGATTGTATGTATATCAGCACAATAGTCTTTCATGTGGAATTTGCCATGTTGCGTCACTGGGTGGTAGCTTCCCTTATAAATATACCATTTACTTGTGTGTATGTGAGACAGACTTAGCACAAGAATTACCTTTGATCCATCGTAGACAGAGACAAATTGTTTAAACTGAAGCTTAATGAAATATGAGTTTTATCAGCCAAGGCAAAATCAAGTAGCTTCTAGATTTTATACATCATTTATATTTGTATTTGCAGACAAAATTCACTTCTGCATAGATTGCTAATATATTCAGCTGGATCCATCAGTGTAACATTAATAGTGTAAGATGTCAAATGCATTCATACACATGGATACGCTTTCAATTGCAGACTATATTATCGTGTAACAAGTTACTACCAAAACATAACCATCATGAGGATAACAGACATGACATGACAGACTAACAAAATGAGAGTGAGCTAGAAAAAAAAATGCAATAAGTTAAATGGATACCATGAGCAGCAACGTCATCTTGACTGACATGTTATAATGTATGATACAGACCGTTGATTGTCATGGTAGCTGTTTATTGGTTGGAAGATACTAAAGACATGAGGGCAGAATTATGAAGTTTATGTTACGTATGCATATTGTCCAGTTAGTATAGTTCTGTATGGTATTTACCATCAACATACGCTTATGTCCTATTCATTGATCTGTGAGTTCCATGTTGACTGTGCATCATCGTGTTGATCAGGGATGTATGTGGTATTTTTTTGTCCTTGTTTTCATGGTTCTGTCTATTGTAGTTGCTTCTTATTGTCACACTCATATGTGACTTGTTACATGTCCAGTCGTGAAATGTGGCTGTCAATAAGACATGGGTAAGTTTCCTGGTAAATGCCACATAACACGGAAGGTTGACATAGTGGTCAGACGTTCTTGCGGTCCGCATACCACTGCTTTGCCTTAATGTGTCAGAACATGTGGTTAATTTTGCCTCTTGCTACACAGTAGCAAGACATGTCAGCAGCATATGAGTAAGGATGCTGCGCGTAGCTGGCATGTGGCTTGTTGGTTGACTTAAATCTGGTCTGTGGTTGCCAGTCACAACAAAAATTATCTTTTTTCCGCCAAAGTTATAGTACGGTTATAATTTTCTCAATACCCTACAAAACACCGACAAGTCCAGATTCACTTGATTATGAGGAGTTACTCTTATATATGAGCCATGGGAGAAGCTGGCTCCAGTCGCAAGAAAAAATTATCTTTTTTCCGCCAAAGTTATTGTACGGTTAGCATAATTTTCTCAATACCTTACAAAACACCCACAAGTCCAGATTCACTTCATTATGAGGAGTTACTCTTAGATATGAGCCATGGGAGAAGCCGGGATATATGGAGCATGTATATGGATATATATTTAGCTTAATTTCCTTAAATCATTACAATGCAAAAATCGTTAACAGGATTGTATTTTTAAGATTTTAGTCTAGTCTTTATTCTGACACCTGGGTCACATAACGAAGCTTTTGGCTTGATCTACATTGCATCTCAAATTGAGGGTAAGAAACATTGATACATACACTATCATTACCGAAGTATAACCGTTATATGTAGTTTAATTCCTTTATGAGGTGTCAAAATTATACATTTGATAGATAGGACAGATTTGTTTAAAATTAGTGATTTAGTGTGAAAACAAAAAGTGTAAGGAGTCTGTATAGCAACTTGGGGCAGAGTTTTTATGGTGGGTATAGTGAGCTTTGCAGTTTGTGAGTGTTAATATGTATGATTTAAGGAACAATCGGAATTGTATACCCGACTGCTTTTGGACATCTTAAATCTTGCTGGGGAGGATACCATATTATTCACGCTTGCACATTAAAAAAAAAAAAACAGTATGACGCGTGTAAGGGTTCATACGCGTTACTATACGGGAAACGTTGCTTAAATGGGAGCCAATGGAGATAAGTATTCAACATTTTTACTTTTGGACGTATTAGGGAATAGTGAAATTTAACAGCCAACTGGTAACGCCAAGAAAGTTTAAGGGGTGATGAATTTGAAATTGTGCGAGTTTGAAAAACCTAATGCAAGTGAAGAGTAGTTTTTTCTGCCCAGGATGTGAAAGTCGTGTTTTAAGTTACACCGAGAATAGATGTGCATAGATTTTCAACGCCATGCCCATACACGTAAACACCTGTAAATTTTAATAAACTCATTAAATAAGACGAATATTTTATCCAATTGTTTATGAAATTACCGTTGTGCTACTGAGAACGCTCCGGTTCTCTAAGATTACGACGTGCGAAAAGAGGAGGTTTATGTGTCTGCGGTACCTAACCCTAGATCAGTAAGTGCAAGCACCGGGGTTCGAGAGTAGCATGTCATAACCATTCACCGATTATAGCCACAATGTAGTGGCGCATTAAGAAGAAATACCGAATCTTCGAACACAAGACAGCAGGCAACATCCTCGATGAACGTAATACTGCAACCTCCAATATATGCAACCCGGCACTGGGCGAAGAGTCCAACAAAACGAGAATGTAATAACAATCAACGCATCCCTCAATACAACGTTGTAGGAACTCATGGCGAACCGAAGCAAGACCATAGAAACGCAATTAGGCACAACTTCCAGGATACTAAACACACACACACAAGCAAGGCGACCTCAGTCGTGGTTTTGAAGAACGAGTCCGTGTGTTTGTGATGACTGATTCGTCCTGGCTTGACGTGGTTTCCAGGATAGTTGCTTTTAAGAACCACGCATATATGAATGCGTGAACCGTGAACCGAGTTCACACAAAAGTGTACGTAGTTACTGTGATACAAGCTACGCGCTTGACTGTCACGTGATCAGTAATGCGTTTTTACTGATCCGTGTCGCGAAACCACAGATTAACTAGTAAACGAAACGCTTGTTTTCCTGTCGACGTTGGCATGCTACGCTGAGCTATATGTGCTTTTCAGTAGTGGTATGTAAATCCTTTCATGATATTGGGCTTGAGAATTGTAACTGACGTAGTGAGAATGCTTCCTGCTCTGTACAGTGGGGTCATAAATCACGGGACTTTTGTGTGAGGGTGACGAACCGACGGCAAATGAGAACGAAAAGCACATTTCCTCTTACACTTATTTCGCAAGCTTGGAAACGAGTTATGCCATTCGAATTTTGTTCGATTAGTCTCACATTATAATGAAAATAACCCTGTGACTCACAGATAAGAGACACGTCTATTAAAAACCATAATTGCGCATGGGGAAATCATGTAATGACTTACCACTCTTAGCGCCTTCAAGGATATGATCATTCACGAGAACCGAGGCACAGCAGCAGATAAACTATTTTACACTGACGATGACACTAGGCGGCGTTGAAACGCGCATTCATACACAAAAGTGTGTTCAGTACAAGACAGTGGACCAGAATAATACTGTACATTGAACAACATTTGTGTAAGTGGGCTATCTAGTAAATCAGGCCTATGCTCCGTCATGGTAAACTCTGCTTCGACATTTTGTTATCTTCCATGAGTACGTACCACAGATTACTACTATCTGTGAGCTTCATTGCATCAATCGTCTGTGCCCATAGCTGCGAGAGGCACGCTGTTTTTTAGAGCAAGTACGTTGCGTGAAGAAGGTTACAGCTGAAGAATAGTACTTTTCGGCCGTGAGTCTTCATTTAAGTTGGCTCGTTAAAAGTCCAAGAATTGATTGATCCATTTTGTATTTCGGGTGTATATTCGTAGGAGATGTCTGGAACCGATTTTTACATCAGGTACTATGTAGGACATAAAGGAAAATTCGGACACGAGTTCCTCGAATTCGAATTCAGACCTGATGGAAAGTTAAGGTACGCCAACAATTCCAATTATAAGAATGACACAATGATCCGGAAGGAGGCGTATGTTCATAACTGCGTTATGGAAGAGCTGAAGCGCATAATACACGATTCTGAAATAATGCAAGAAGACGACTCTCTATGGCCGCAGCCGGACCGGGTGGGTCGACAAGAGCTGGAAATAGTGGTTGGCGATGAACATATTTCATTTACAACATCGAAGACTGGGTCTTTAGTAGATGTGAATCAGTCACGCGACCCAGAGGGATTGCGTTGCTTTTACTATTTGGTGCAGGATTTGAAGTGTTTGGTGTTCTCTCTCATTGGACTGCATTTCAAAATCAAGCCTATTTAAGGTAATGAATTCATATGACCTTAAACTTGACATGTGCAAATGGAGTTCAGTGTCGTTAACGCAACATATGTTTATGTCTAGTAGTGGTAGTTTTAATGAAGTAATTTTGCAGGTCAGTTCTTAATTGTGTGTAATGCTGGATGTCATGAATGGATAAGTTTGCACTGTGTTGTAACATACTATGTTCAGGCGCATTGTTTTTGTGCTCCACATCGTACTCATTGATTGTGAATAGGACTTTGGTAACTTCAGTTCATATTTTCATGATATCGTAAGTGTATTGGAACAGACAATAAAAAATGTTCTGTTGGAATGGAAGCCTGTAACATTGTACCTTCAGTTGATGTAAATTACGTTTGCAGCCATCATAATTTGAGCATTGCTGAATGGATCAATGCCTATTTTAACTTGCAAGTCTTGAATGATTGTAAACAAATCAGAATGGTTGTGTGTTGAAGAAACAGATGAGATAATGGTTCATTACTGTATGGTTACCACCACATCACTTTTGTGACACTGATTCTGTAACTTGTATTTCAGACAAGCCAATACACCACAGTCTAATTTAAAGATCCTTACTTTTATCAGTAGTTGTGTTTTGTTTAATTCAGTCAAGATATTAATTTACTTTCAGTGCTTTTTACAAATGCTATTCTTTGTTTTGTATGTTGCATCATTCCTGTAATTTAACTACATGTGTAACAGTTGAAATATATATTATTTCCAGGAATTTGGTTGGACCTGAACAGCATTATTTTTGAACCCTGAAACAGAATAGAGTCTTTTAAATGAAAGATGTCTGAATCTGAACATAATTTCTTAGAAGCCCATTTGAGTCACACTTGCACGAAAGTATTCTGCTGGCCAATTCAACATACTCTGAAACTAGATGCTGTTACTGATATTAAAAGCAGAGTATATGGCAAGTACTTGGTACAGTTTTTGTTAGGAAGGTTCACAAAGCTGCAAGAAGTGACTACATATTATTAGCATTGTCTTGTCTGACCATCCTTTTGTCTGTGTGGAACAACTCTGCTCCTTCATGGTTTTCATGACATTTTGTATTGGAGGGCATGTGTTAGAATTGGTGAAGAAAATTCAGTTTTAAAGTGGACAGATGTATCAGGCACTTTAATTGAAAACCTAAGTATTTTTGTGATAATGCAGAATTCTTCCCAAGTGGAGAAAAGTTTGAGATAAAATTGTGGAGAAAAGGAAAATACACGTTTCACGTCAGCTACATTTTATCTTAAATTCTTATGAGATAGTCACAAAAACGCAGCTCAACCAGACTAGCCATAGGTAATTGTACATAATACGACACAAAGAATATTTGATTTGCCAGTTTTTCAGTGTAGACACAACAAGAACATTTTGTATGTGGGCAGTGACATATGTAACTCAACAATACAAATATTATTTCCATGGCAACGCTTTTAATATTTGTCCCACATTTTCCTGAAAAATGTGCTCCATATTCCCAAGGCAGAAAAAAAAATGCTTGTTTTGGGGAGGTGATGGGGTGTAAGGGATGTTGATGTCTCTCCTGCAGCCCCTGGTATACTAGTCATCCAAAACTTGGGGTGCACCCTCTTTACTAGAATGAGGCTTAGACATTTATTAAGACCTCAACATTATTTGTTGTTGCTGTTACTAGTATTTGTCTTTAATAGGGAATGTAAATAATAATAAGAGCAATAACAAACATTTTATCCACATGCATTAATTTTGTAGGCTTTCTTATGACAGATCCACACCATCTTACAAATCCAGTGCAATCTAGTGCTTCCTCTTCCAATTTCCAGTACCCTCTTGTTTCCTAAAGTTCATCCAGTAGCTGCTTATGTCTTCTGTCATATCTTTTGGTCACAGCAATCATTCCTTCTATTATGTGTCCTTCAGTAACATGTTTTAGAAGTCAGTTTCATTGTAAGATGTGACCAATCTAGTTAGCCTTTCTATTTATTGTATGCAGGATATTCCTTTCCTCCTTGACTTCATGTAATACTGCTTCATTTCTCATATGATTGGACTAACTGATCTCTATCTTACTGCAGCACATTTTAAAATTTAAAAGTACTTCTGATTACTTTCCGAAGTATCCAAGTTTCAGCATCATTTAAAGCTATGCTCCAGTTGTAGCACTTTTGTTTCTTCCTTAAATTTAAGTCCAATTTGTGTATAAAAACGTTTGTCTTATTGAATGCTACTTCTGCCATGGCAATCCTGGATTTAATTTCATGTGTACATGTTGCATCATTTATTTTTAAACAGCCCAAATAGTTGAAATATTTCACATTGTCCATTTGTTTTTGCCTATCATAGTCTGTGTTTGGGATGGCTGCCTTGAGAGCCTTATTATCGTAGTTTATTCCACATTCATTTCCATTCCATAGTATCTTCCAGTGTCAAATAGTCTTATCAGTTTTAGGTGTCTGTGACTGTGCATCGTGAGCAAATTGTGGAGTGAGAGAGAAAACCAACAAGATGCATCTTGTTGGTTTTCTCTCTCACTCCACAAGTCTTATCAGTCTTGCCCTATGCCACAGTTTCTTCCTTAGGCAGTAGCACAATGTCATCTGCATATTTCACAGTGCAAATTACTTGTTCTATTTTGAAGTTCCATACTTTTCAAGCGACTTCCTGCTAAGGTATTTGCTGTGTAAGTTGAAGTGAATCAGTGACACACACCATCCTTGTCTAACTCTTCTTCCAGTCTTCACACTTTGTGTCTCCACTTTGTCCAGTCATACTCTTCACACATGGATCCATGTACAATTTGCTGATCAGTGTTCTTTTGCATCAGTTGATAACAGTTTATGGTACTTTCTGTGTTAATGTAAAACATTTGTGGTCATTAGGTTTTTTTTGTATACATTCCGGAAGATGGTTAAAGTACTTTATGCCTGAGAAATATGCTCCTTTATTAAATTTCAGTAAATTTATTGGCAGGTGTAGATTATTATTGTACCTATATTTTTGAATTTTATTATTCATATTATGTAGGTGTTTATTATTTACTGTATGTAATATTAATGAATATATGTACTATGAATACATGGACAGTATTTTCATATCCTTAAAAAGTTCCCAATATGAATCTCTTGTCCCATTGTTCGTTATAATTCTAATAATTTTCTTTTGAAGTATAAATACTTAATTACTGTAGGAGGAATTGCCCCAAAAAATTATACCATACCTTAAGATAGAATGAATGTGGGCGAAGTAAATTATTCTTAATGTATCTTATGATATTCTTGATTTTAAGCTTTCGCCGTGTCCTGTATGTAATATGTTTTCTTTTGGGTAATTCCCCAGTTACCCAAAAGAAAACATATTACATATCTTATGATACTTAAGATTTTATATTTTGTATAACACAGGAAGCAGTGCACATCTTAACTACCTGATCTATATGTTGTTTCCAAGATAATGTATCATCTATAATTAATCCCAGAAATTTTGTCATGGTAGCTTTGGTTGTATATTTCTGATCATATTTAACCTCTATATTAACATAATAATAATGATAATGCGTTGTTCAAAATTCTAAATACTGGGTTTTATTACAATTCAAAGAAAATAAATTGCCTTTGAACGTGTGTTTTTATCTAGAAATGTTTGGTTAATATTTCTACTGAAGCCCAATTTATTTGAATCAGTTACTAAAATGCTGGTATCGTCTGCAAAGAGTACCATATTGGTATCATTTTTTATTTTTGGCAACTCATTTATATAGAAAAGAAAAAATAAAGACAAAGAATCGAGCCTTGTATGACACCATTTTTTCTCTCTTCACATTTGGAGGATTTACTACTATCTCTTACATTCACCAGTGTTACTTTTTGATATCATCTTTCAGATATTACTTGATCAATGTTTTAAATTTCCCATCATTTCCATAAAAATCTAATTTATCAAGTAATATTTTATAGTTTACACAGTCACTGCTTTTTGGAGGTCACAAAATATGCCTCCTGCTACTAGATTGCTATTCATAGTTTGGCCAATTACAGATAACAGTTATATATTACAACACAACTTATTATATATGTACAGCCACCCAATATAATAAATAACAATACAATATTTAAAGACCAATTGGTAGTGGGATATGTCAGTACATCTAGATATATGTGTATGTACATAAATATACTTTAGAATTTAGAATTCAAATTAAAAGTAATAATATAGAATGGTATTGAGTTATATTACGTAGCAGTCAAAATTCCATTTATCAACATGTATGAGGCTTGCTCAGTTGAGATGTGTGTCCTAAACCCACGTTCATTTACCAAAATATTATTATCTGTATGTGCATCTATGCCCTTTGTTGATTGTGATATTATGTTTAGCATCCCTATCTTTTCCTTTTGTAAATCCAAACTGAACTTCTCCATAGTTTCCTTTCTATTCTTTTCCTAAGTATCCTTGCTACTATCATTGCTGTATGGGCAACAGTCACTGCATTTTGTAGTGTTTGGCTTCTTTAAACCAATTGTAGTAAATTCAATGAAATCCTTGGTCCTTTCTCCTGTTCCATATATGTTGATCACTTGTGTAATTAGTTTGAGACCATGTTTTCCCAACAATCTCGGTGCATCCACTTTTGTTCGTCATCTTCTGTAGCCTCTTATCCCTTATCTCCTTGATGGCTTTTCTTACTTCACTGTGCAAGATGTAGAGGCCATTAACTTCTGCAACTACTTTCTCTTCGCGTTTGACTAATAGGTGTTTTGCTCATTGAGCTGGATCATAGATCTCTGTAATATAGTTGTTTATACACATAAGACCCAGAAATGAATTAGGAGAGTACCAACATGGTGCATAGATCAGATGTGCCACAATGTTACATTACACCTACATTTCCTTTTTTATTCTAGCCTTTTAACATTTTAAATAATAGATATCAATGAGTCTAGGAACACATTTTTTCAGGGGATAAATGTCACCTCATATCTTTTTGTTCAGGCATTCTGTTTCTTTTTGGTATTGTTTCACGAAATGAAATTTAACAGTTTCATTGTACTGCCAATATTGTCATACATTTAAATAAAAAAAAAAAATGCTGAAAGGGGAAAGATTGGTTGAGGCTGAGAGCGGAGTTGAGTCGTGTAATGTTTCCAGCAATGCTGTGTAGTAGTAAATATAGCTGGATTTATATTTTAATTTTTATCGTGTTTTTTAATTCGATTTTTAAGTTACGGTCGCGTACCAGTACGGGTACACGCACCACAGATTCCTAAACAACCGTAATTCACTTCTCTACTTTAGTCAAACCGTTTAATGTCGAGATTACAAAATTATTTACTCGTCTCCAGTGCGTCTATACGTAGCCCAATTTGTACTGCTGCCCCACCACTATTGAAGAACAACGCTATTTCGCCACTGTCGGGAAGTTTCGGTCTTTTTGTTGATGTACATTGTAGGTCGCCATTTTTTTCAATGGTTATAGTATTTTTCCGGTAGTTGTATAAGGACACCTGAATCTGTGTCCAATCCCGAACACCGTGCCTATAATACTCCGTGCCGGCAGCAGTCAGTGGGAGTCGGCGGTCAATTTGATGTATGGGCATGGCATTCAGTGCAACAGAAGTGATTGAAAGTTGTTGTAATTAATATGGTACTTTATTTAGTAAAACTAGTGGTGATGGTGTTAGTAGTTGTGAAACTGTTACCGAAGACGTAAGATTGTGGACATAGGATATTATCACGTGTGAAAAGGTATGTTACATGTGATGGCGTACTAATGTGTGGTTGGGATAGTTTAGTATCCCACAGAATGCAAAGCAGTTTATAGAAACAGTTACTTTTGTATATGATCCAAGAACTGTAATACTGTACAGCATACACATACATATACATCATATCCAATCACAGATCCATCATCTGCACAAGTCGGATTGAATGTGGAATTTGTCATGAAAAGAGCTAAATTGCAATATGCAATCAAGTCAAATCAGTAAGTTACAAAATTACATTAAATTAGTAAGAACATGATAAATTACAAAGAAAAGATCATTAACACACAACAGTTCAAAGCAACTATATGCATTACAACAAGTTAAATAACAAATGTTCACGTGTCTACATTGTTATGACCAGCAGAAAGAAATTCCTCAATGGAATAAAAGGTATTTTTAACACGGTACTCTCTTAACGAAGCCTTCGAAGTTTGTATGTTGTTACAAAATTTGAATATATTTTGTGGTAGCTGGTTGAATATTTTAACAGATGAATAGTAGACACCCCTCTGTTTTGAGGAAAGTCTTACTGAGGGTATGTGCAGTTTGTTTTGCTGCTTTGTATTCATACCGTGAACAGAGGAGTTAGTTTGATAAATATTAAGATTTTTAACAGCAAATAATGCCAAGACATAAATATATATAACATGTAACTGTAGGTATATCTAAATTTTTTAATCCTTGTCTACAACAACTCCTAGAGTCCAGTCTCAAGATATTCCCTATTGTTCTTTAATGCATTATGAAAACATTTCTCATTGATGAACATGAACCCCAGAAAATTATGCCATGACTGATTTGTGAATAGAAATGTGCAAAATAAACCATATGTAAAATTTTTACATTTACAGTAAGTAATAATTTTCTCAACATGCAGCAAATCATAATTAATTTTTTTATTAAATTATCTGTATGTGATTTCCAAGTTAGATTGCAGTCAAGATGCATGCCCAAGAATTTGATATTTTCACTGACAGTAAGAGCTTGATTGTTATGTACAATATTCAATGGGTAAGTTACGAGATTAGAAGAAGCAAATTTTACAATATTCGTCTTATTTAAGTTCAGTACCAACTGATTATTTTGAAACTGTTTAGAAATACAATGTAGTACTGAATTTAATTTAGAATTTAGTTCATCATGATCACTGGAAGAAACAAGAATATTAGTATCATCTGCAAAAAGAATGGAATGAGAAACTTTGTTTATGATGCATGGAAAATCATTAATATACACGTTGAACAGTAATGGGCCCAAAACAGATACCTGAGGAACCCCATGTCTAACTACTTCCCAGTCTGATAGAAGATTGGGTGAATTGACAAATTGCAATACATCTCTTTGTTGTCTATTGTGCAAATAAGATTTTAACTAATTTAATACAGAGCCTTTTACTCCATCAAATTCCAGCTTTAAAATCAAGAGTTCGTGACTAACACTACTGTCAGATACTATCGAGAGTCATTACAGCAGCAAAAAGGCTACATTACAGTAAACTTATATCACAGTCTGACAATAAACAAAAAACTACATGGAATATAATTAAAACACTTACTAACAAC
>Ga0123354_10005333_pt1 | contig 18650 bp, 17 predicted proteins | sample TergutLab28metaG_2_FD_97872 | JGI IMG/M metagenome (GOLD analysis project Ga0123354, IMG submission 97872) | Labiotermes labralis P4 segment gut microbial communities from Petit-Saut dam, French Guiana - Lab288 P4 | ecosystem: Host-associated > Arthropoda: Insects > Digestive system > Gut ...
CGGGTAAAAGCTGTTCCCCCCTTCCGCCGCCCCCGGGGGCCCACCCCTTGGGGGTGGCCCCTTTTTGGATAAAGGGGTTCCCCCAAAGCCCCCCCCCCCCCCCCAAGAACAAAAAGGTGCTAATATGATGGTGCAAGGTCAGGACTGTAGGGTGGATGCTGCAATACTGCATCTGAAATTTGTGATGACCTCTATGATGTGCATATGTTTGTGTGGCCTAGCATCATGGAGGAGCAACACTTTAGACATATTTTGTTTGGGATGAACTCAATGAAGGTGAGCACTCAGACCTCTTTTTAGAGTGTCAATATAGTGGTCAGTTCACCATTATCACCACTAGCCAAGAAGGTCACAAGTACAACTTTCTCATTCCAAAAGTCTGTAACCTTGATATTTCCACCTGATAGTTCACCATTCAATCAAGTGATGCTTCGATTTGGGTTCAAACGGTAGAGCCAATTTCCAACCCAAACAATGTGCAAAAGGTAGCTCTCACCTACACTCATATGGGTGCAAAAGATCAGTGGAAATCACTTTCATTGTCTTTTTGTTCACCTGTCAGTATTTAGGGCAACAAACAAGCTCAGACTTTGGAATAGTTAACACTCTTCAATAATTCCCATTACACCGCCTTTATTGATGGACTGGGTAGAGCATAATTAACCTGCTGTTATGCAACGATCACCACATATCAACTCATCAACCCAGCAGATGATGTGAGACATCATTGCAGTGCAGTCCGTCATGACATGCTGCTGCTGCTTCAGCTTCTTTAACACATCTTACCCATCTCTCAGAAGTACTGACACCGATAGTAGTTTCACCATTCACTTTGAGTAAAAACGTGTGAATTGAAATTGGCTTCCCAGATTCATCAATCCAGTACTCTTATCATTGCTCACTGTTTCAACCGCATGTCAAACTCAGCCATTTTAGAATCAAATTTTGTGCTGCTATCTGTTGAATGAAACAGAACAAGAATATTCAAGGACTTCACTGATACAGTGGTTATTCCCACTAAAACAATAATGTGAGGAGATAATTAATAGGAGGCATTACTTTCTGACTGTCCTTATATATGCACCTGGATTTGTTAAATATTTTCAGCTCTGCACTCAAAGGCACAAAGGACAGCTTTTTCAAGTGGAACCACTTTCAAGTTCTGATTTCAGTAGGTGTCCCTTCAAGTGAATGTCCTCCTAAGAGTCCTGTCAAAATTCATTTTGAATTGTCTGTCTTCTTTCAGCCAAAAGCTACTGAAGGAAACACTTCAGACATTTCCATCCAGGTCAGGACTGCCAACAGCCATGGTGCTTTTGTGTTCATCCTGTCCATAATGGTCCAACTGATTTTTTCCAAGATGACACAGGCCTTTTCAAGTCCTACAAATGGATGTTCAGAACCTCTTTTTTCCAAATTGCCAGTGATTTCACACTCTAGCTTACAGGATAACTTAAAAACCTATATGGTTTCCATACAGAGTACACAGCCATGAACTTCTTAAAAACACTTACAACCACTGGAACTGACAGGATACTGAATGCCAGAAGTGACAGAAGATGTGAAGCAGCAAGATAGAGATAACAGTGAGGATTCAAGTATGCACTAGGAAGGTATCTCTAGTGCAAAACTTGCATGCTGCAAGGACAAAGAAGTCAGGAAGCTTTTATTGGCTACTAGGATTATGGAAGATGCGATGGAACCAACAGACAAATCCCAGTGTCAAGACACATGTATTAAATGGCCGTCTTGTTTACAAACATTCCTGCTACCTTCAACACAGTTTTTTGAAACAATGATACAATTTATAACAAAACAATAAACTTTGGACACATTACTTCCTTCAACATGAGAGTCTGCAGAATTCTGTTCATGGTTACTTCACCAGAAGAATAAGAACAACTGCATTATGATGCCAATAATGATTACAATAACAGAGTCATCCCTGTGACTAAGAACTATGCTATAAATGTGTATAAAATGCTGAAGCACACTCAACACATTCTTGACCTGGGCAGTATTTAGAAGTGATCAGCTTCATGCTGTAGTTAGTTTACTGCTGGAACAACCAATGACACACAATGTATTGGAAGCTTTGTGGAAATCACAGATGGTCAGGTTACAGTGGTGACTAAAATACATGCCATTGTTGGGATTCAAAGCCAGGTGGTCCAGCCTCTTCATTGAGCAAATTCAGCTCCCAACAGCAGTATTTATAACAATTAACTATTATACATATTTCTTGGTAGTATAACCTAATAATATCATGTCACAGAGGTATCTCCCCTAATTTGTACAATGATAAACATTTTGGGTGGTTTCAATGTTCGGGGTTAAGCCCCTTCAAAAACGTCCTTTCTGTTGCTAGACAAACAAATGTAAAAATGCTGAACATAGTAAAAAAAACTGGGCATTTAGATTTAAAAGAAACCATTTTTTAATCATAATTTCAAAATAACCAGATTATTAAGACTGTAAATTACCCAATGTAATGAACCTGTACCATTATGTTGTACTAATGATGTTCTGAATGACAGAAATATACAAAAAAGTTCAAAATTTGGGCTGCATAATTTTCAAATATTGCCTTGTGGGAAGGGAATATTACCAACATTGGATTAAGCAATAAAGAGAGTTACCTGTTAACAGTGGAATTTAAATATGTTACCACACTTCCTTATCCACTTGATCAGTGACTAAAGCTTTTTGCTTTATGGTACATCATCCAGAACACAGAAGTTTGAAAGAAGTCATATCTGCACACATTCTATGATGATTGTCTCACCCAGCCTGGAGTCATTGGTCCAGGTGTGCATACACCCTGCGTAGTTTCTCACGCTTGTTCCTCTTGTTTCGGTGATCTTTCCACGGTTTTATGTTTGTGCTAGCACCACTGCAATGAGAGCCACACTAAAGGTACAGTCTGTGTAAACATTAAAACATTCATGATCAAGATTTTCCTAAGTGCCGATATAATTTTAAAACATTTTTGTTACATATTTAGTCTGAAATGATGTAAAGATTCACATGCAAAATGGTGCCTCATGTACTGATCACATATACTGAGGCTATGGAAGCAAGTCCCAAGGACAGTGGGAATGAGAGCACTCCAGGCTGCCCCTTTTCACTTACTGCTGTATCCCATCATGCTCACTGTCCTGTGTTAATCTGCCCAAAGCACTTACCATTGACAAAGGTCAGCACTACAATTATTCATGTAAACATCACTCTCACAACAGGGAGGTATGCAGAAGTGGAAGTGGAACAGTTCAAGGCAGATGTGGAAAAGGTCAACATGTTTGACTTGTGTCTGTGGTCTCAGTTCAGTAGCTGTCAAGTATTGGATGCTTCTTCAAACAGCAGTTTAAAACGGTGCCAAATCATGTCAGAATATACTGTTCTAATCTTCCTTTTGGTGCATCCCATATGAGATGAAAAGGACGTCTCTAGGCCCTGTTAACAGCTTCTTGTAAGAGGAGACATCTCAAACCAGATGCAGAGATCTTGAAAAGGTTAAACATTGGTGCTGGAAATAAATGCCCAACAGAGTCTGCTAAAGACCATAATTTACATTACATGATCTCAGTTCTTCATGCATAATCTTATGCCCCCTCAAATTTAACAAAATAAAATTTATAAGTCAGTTTATGACTTAATTAACCCCTCCAATTGGAATTCTGTGCATTATTCATTATGTAATGGTCACTGTGCTCTAGTAATAATCCTGACCCTTGAGGAGAGCAAAAGGCCAAAGAACTACCTCACAGGTCTGATGTGACTTTTTCCGGGTAGTTTTACCTTTCTCCACATTTCAATAGGACTGAATACTATGAAGTGTGTCACTAGTGCTAGGTGTCACAAAAATTTCTTGCTACAATTATAAATCCAAATTAATCCACCAACAAGTCAATATAATGTAATTAACAAGTTTGGAAATGTCTGCATAGCATTAACAATTCCGGCATCTTTAATACTGTCACTATATCTTAAATTCATTAATAATTTCAAAAACAACATCGAAAATATTAAGATTTTAAAAGTACATTTCCACATTTTACGTGGCACACCATACAATACTCTTTATACCTTAGTAATGAATTTACAATTGAGCACACTTAAATGAAATGCTGTGGCTACAATATTAAAAAAAAAAAATAGAGTGAAGCTATGTCGTCTTGTTCTAACAGAGCTCTACATAAAAATAATGAAACAAACCTCTCTTCAATTCAGTCTAAATGAGTTATGACTTTCTTTGTTTATGGAAAACTGCTTTACAAATGCATCTAAAAACTCTAGCAAAAAAAGTGAGATAAATTGTTGCTGTACCTCATTAAACTCAGTGCCATCAGCAGTAGGCAAAGGTGCATGATATCTTCACATCTCAGCTGCTTTAGCTATGAAGGAAGACATCAACTGGTTGCACCCAGAACTAGTCTGACTGAGGAGATGGGAAAAATACCTGCCTCTGCAGGAATCAAACCCTGGTCTTCCAGCCCATAGGCTTTTGTCACTGTACTGAATGAGTTATCCTCTTCCTCAATCAACAGTAATAAAATCTAGGATAGTTTTATAAAAATCTGTAATTCTAGGATAAGCCATTGACGGAGTAATAACTTGTAAGATTTTAGGCTGTTACAGATGTGGGAATTCATACTGTTGTCTTCAGAGTTGTGACAGACTTTTCTGGTAAGTGAATACCAACATTTCAGAGGAATATAATGCCTCCATTTTCCAGGAGTCAATACATTCCTCTAAAATGTTGCTACCCACCACACTACACAGTGTCATAACCCAGATGATGAGAATATGGATTATGAAATCTGGTATCAAGAGAAGCTACCTGCTGTCCAAGCTACTCTGTGCTCCTTTCTTGTGAATTCCAAGTGACATTTTCTGGAAGAATTGCCTATCCAGGTCTTCTGTAGATATTTTGTTTGCCTGCAACAGGAGAATGCAGTTCCTGAATTACAAGATTCCACTAACACACAAGCACTTGAACAGTTTCTTCAAGTAAACCATAGAGGAACATTAAAAAATGGTTACTTAGTAGAATGTGGGCTGGGACAGCATAGTCGGTACAGCAACTCACTACAGGCTGGATGGTCAGGCAATTGAATCTCAGTAGGAGCAAGATTTTCTTCACCTGTCTGGACCAGCCCTGGGGCCCATCCAGCCTCATATACAATGGATACTGGGTCAATCGTGGAGGTAAAGCAAGCAGGGTGCAGTGTTGACCACCCACCCCATCTAGTGCTGAGGTTAAAGAAAGAGTAGAGCTATACCTCTACTCCCCCTCTGGGCCTTCGTGGCCTGTTCTAGGGTGAACTTTACCTTTACTTAGAGAACACACGCTTTATTTTATGTAGAAAAGTAAGTTCAGACATCAAAATAGAGTGTGGGAAAAAAGGCTAAGAGGAGACACATAGTTCAGTTGTAGTTATGTTCCTATTTAACACAATGTGTTGTGTCTTACAGTAAGTGAAGCTGTACAGTCAGGTAAAGAGGTCAATGATGGAAGCATCCAGTTTTGCTGAAACACTGGTATCTATTTATTGAACTACACAGTGTAACACATTCTTAACCCTTTTCATTTGAATTAATTTGCACTGTTACTCTTGGGCACTCTGATTGTCCTTATTCACATTTGGGCATGGCCTTTGTAGAAAATCATTTACAGCCAGACTGAAAAAGAACTGGTGACACCAAATGGTTTTTCTAGTTAACAGATGGCAGAAGCTATCACAACTATAAATACACTGGTGACAGCCCCAGTGTGCAAGCTATCATAGGTGCAGTTTGTAGGCAGGAGCTGCCCAACATCAGTTGGCCAACCATACTTGAAATGCTGCAGCTCCCCTGACATTTGAGTAGAAAGGTTTAGTAAGATTTATCTTAACTTTGTATTTCTGTTTGGATGCTATCATCACAGTGTTTTTTAAATCAAAATGTTAGAAATTGGTTCTATTTCCTTCATCATGTGAACACTAGAAGTACCAATTCCTACTCTGCTGGTCTACTAGGTAGGCCTGATCATAAACAACTTCTTCAACTGATGCAGAAAACAGAGGCAATTTCCAGTGTGCAGTGGTTTTCAAACAGATGAGCAGAACCCAAAATGTTATGTACAGGATCGTCAAAAAAATGAAACACAGCTTATAAATTCATGTCACACTTTTGGAGCTACCATTACCTTGAGAAGACGAACACCTAAAGGAGGCAATGTTGATGTCCTGGATTGTTTTCTCCTCTCTGGGAACACATGATACTGTGTTTGGTCATAAGTGGGTGGGGCATGACAATATAACAACTTGCCCTTCACGAAGTCCTTTAGGATGTAACGGGCTGATCGGGGGTTGTCTGGTTGCCCATTCTGAGTCATGAACCCTCGGTTGTCTGCAACAGCATGGAGTTTGTGTCATTATGCAGATCATATGGCTACATACTCCTGCGTGTAAAGTTAAAATAACTATAGTATGACCACCACACAATCCAATGAAATGAGAATAATAAATTGTTGTGTTCATCAACTATATTCAAAAAGCAATATCTCAGCATGCTGAATATTTAAAGCCTATGAAACAAACTTTATTAAATACCTAAAATTCATGGCTTGGAAAAGTTCTAGAAGTATAGCTACATTTATACTGATATTCTAAACTTGATACAATAATACGTGTATGTACTACGTAGTACTGCTAGTTAGACGTAAACAATAATGTTTTTAAGCTGGGATGCTTTAATACTGACTCAGTACCCTCCTTTATTGCTACCATCCTCTGCTCCTGTTCACAACTACTAACCACAGCTGAATGTTCCTAAAATACATAAGAACAGAAAGCACTTTCCTTGATATACAAGGATAAAAATCAAGTAACATCACAATACACTGACTGCTAGTTAATTATTCAGCTGGTCAAGGAAATCCCTGCAGCAGGACATACATGTTCAGAAATGTGTTCCAAACTTCTGCTACCGAGTAGACCTGAAGCAGCAATTCAAACCTTCGTAATCTAATTCTCTAATACCTCTTTGATATTTTACCATCCCAGTTACATCAGTCAGTCATGAATTTCCAATTCAGACTAGGTATCTTGCGAACAGAAGCCTGGAGCATTATTGCTATGTCATTCACCAGGATATTATCAGAAGAAACAAAATCATACATCAGAATTTAGAAGAAGAAGAAGGAGGAAAAAGAGAGAGAGAGAGAGAGAGAGAGAGAGAGTCAGATTTTATATGGAACAGGAAGATACAAACATCCATAAGCATTCAGCAGCTCTTCTGCAGTTGGAGGTCGCATTGGGTCTTCTCCCTCTAGAGGAGGTGGCAACATTATGCCGTATGTGAACTCCAGTTCACATCGAGGTATAAGACTAGCAACCAATGTCACAGGTAGAACATGGTCCCTCATCTGATCAATTGGAAGTATTCCATTCACTACCATCTCAGCTTTTGTGAACATGAAGCTTGGCATTACAAGACCAGGGCAGTCACACAGCAGGAGGTCACGCTCCAGGAACAATGTCTGTACATACAACAACGACTGTCATTTTTTGAAAACAAAAAGTTTTACTTTCAATAGTTCCAAATGTATATCATAATCAGTTTTCACTAAAATCACTATACCAACTGTCATAATCTGATGTGGCAAAAGTATTGTTTTAATCAACCATCACAGTCACCAATGGAGACCACATTAGCTGTGAAAGGATGATGAAGACAATAGCCAGCAGAGGGGACCTACAGTATAAAACAAGCCATCAAGAGTGATACGTACTGGAACTGCTTACTTTTACACACTTCTCTCTGTCAGTGCTGAAGGAAAGAAAAAATAGTGCTCAATCTGGCCATTCTGAAACTAAAGACTAGCACTTAACCCTAAATTATACTTGGGCATTCTGTTGTGACTGAATTCACCAACCCATCAACAAACATAGCTATTTATTTTACTAATAATGTAGCCTTGACATAGTAACATGCACCAACTACAACAGTCACCTTCAAGGCATACTTCATGATTGTGGACTTTTGAAATCTGTATCAGCCATGAAGATGAATTTTGAGGATGAAACACGTCACTGACCATGTAAATACCACAGACCCTATCATTATAAAGGTAGTTGTTGTTGCTGCCGTGCACTGCCAAATTTTCAAATGCATTTTTTTCCCTAACTTATAATGGTGTAAGACATGCTTTAACAATACCCACCTCCGGCTCAGCACATTACTGGCAAGGAAGAGGTAAATTTCGTGAATTCCACCACACAGAAGTGAGAGATATTTCTGCAAAAGCAGTAATTCCTCTGAAAAGTTGACCAGAAAATTGAAAGTTCTCTCAAGTGGAGATATGCGGCTACTATAAGCTCTCCCTGGAGGGAAATGTGTGACTATTGTAATCTCTCTCTGGTGGGAGATGTGCAACCAATGTCAGCACTCTGGTGAAAGATGTGTAGCTATGGTAAGCTATCTATTGTAACAGAGGTACAACACATGCTGGGAACAGGTGGTGGGAGATGTGGGGATATTGTGAATTCTCTCTGGTGGAAGATGTATGAATAATGCAAGTTCTCACTAGTGGGAGATGCATAGGTAATGTAAGCTCTCTCTGGTGTGAGACATATGGGTAATGCAAGTTCTCTGTGATGGAAGACATGTGACTTACTAGGACATTTGAAAACAAATGGCTAGAACTTGGCCACACACATTACTTCATTACAATGGCTCATACCTGGAAATGCTTGGTCTTCCCTGGTGTGGAGGACACAGAGACTTTCTTGTATGTCAGGAGTGCATTGATGGTAGAGCTCTTTCCAACATTGGGGTAACCAACCATCCCAATAGTAGTAACACCTGCTGTCACCTTGACACCCACATGAAGAGCTCTGAAGACTGCCACCAGCTCTTCTCTAGTCATAAGTCTGGCAGAGTTCAAAAACTCCTCCATGCTTCTAACATCAGCTGTTTTAAAATCAGTCAACATTTCGTTATGTCTCCTGGTTGCATCAACATGACCCAACTCAGAATGCTGTGCAAACTCTTCTTCTCCCTCTTCCTCCTCCTCTTTTTCTTCTTCTTCACGCTCTGAAATTTCTTCACTCAGGCCCTTGTTCACTGACACACCTTCACCATGTGTTTTATCAGTTTCTGTCTCTCCTGTCTGTGCTGCCAGTGTAGCAGAGAAGAAAACAGCTTTCACATTGATACTTGTGAAGTAGTCTGCCCATACCTGACGCTGTTCTTCTGTCAAAAAGTCAGCCTTGTTGATCAGGATCAAATTCAACTTGTCAGGACTCACTTCCTTCACATATGTCTCAAGGTCCTCACAGCGAAATAGCAGCGGGTTCCTGGCATCCACTATTTGAACCACTACATCACTGCAACATGCCTTCAGTCAAATTCTGGCCCCAAAATATTTCAACTTATACAAGTCTAAGGAGTGAACTATTTCACTTATAGCTCTATGAACATTAATTTAATATAGCTATACACTTACTTGTGACAAACAAGTATTAAAAGCATGTCATTGGCATTAACTTCTAGTTCTGAAGTTCAAATTTTATCATCAAAATTACAACTTTAAGGGACAAGTCACATGGGATGACCCAAAACAAGAAGGTTCAACCAGGCACATAAATATATCAGAAAGACAGAAGTTTACAAGGAATTAAAAAACAAAAGGCCGTGATATGAAAGAAGATAACGGAAACTCTTTACCCATCAGTGTGTGTACACTGAAAAACATATTAAGAGGAGGAGAAGAGGGAAGAAGAGAGGGTAGGTGGGAGAATGACAAGGTTATAACTTGTAAGACAAACAATTATAATTTCTCTTACTTTTATAAAGAAACCCTTACAATTTAATAACAAACATAATTTGTTTGAAAACATTTTCAAATATCTTCATAGTTGGACAAATTTGGTACATGAGATTATCAATGAATGAATTCCCCAGACATTACTTAAATTCAACAACCTATGGTTTTCTATTCCCTCTTAAGAAATTTAGCTGATAACAGCATCACACTAAGATCATATTACACAGCAAAGAAATCATGCACTCCCATGTAACTTTCTCAGTTTCCAACACCCATGAAGATAAAAAAAGTTTACCTCCTCTCAACAACCCTCCACAGCTGCCTCCAGAACTCCAGGTTCTTCTCATACGGTGTTAGAAGAACACCTTCCACCTCCTGTAGGTTGGCAAGACACCGCCGCCATTCGAGAAACTCATCTCGTTCAGCTGCCTGCAACTGCTCAGGTGTGGTGTTCACATCCCATTTTGGTCTGTACAAGAACACAACAGCTGTAATTAATCTACATTTTAGAAATGTTTTAATGGAGAAAATTGTATTATAAATTCTATATATGCACATATTTGAATGGCATTTGTTATAAATGTATTCATTTGTAAATGGCCTGTACAGGCTGGAACATGTAGTATGAGCATCACAGAATAACAAATGGTTATATATGGTTACATATGTGCAATTTGTTGGATTAAATGGTGTATACTGTATAACACAACACACATTCCAATAATATTGCCAGCATGACATCTATTCTGCCAGGAGGCCAAGATAAAATAGATGATGGTGAAGATGTACAAGACAGAGAAGGTACAGCTTGTCTGTCTTATTTGCCGTACTAAATAAAGCCGGGTAGTCAGCTTCATGCTCTGACCACTCTCCCCTTGTTCCTACCAAACAGCAGGCATGGTTGGCCCCAGAGTTGGTCTCAACACAGTGGCAGACAGTAAGCTCTATTCTTTTCAGTAATTAAAGAAGACACACCAAGTGTCCAGGCCACAGCCCAGTCAATACACAGCACTGTACCAGCTGCAAAAATGGAGGGGGGAAACCATCTGGGCCACTAACTCCCTCTCTATTGAAATACATTCCATGTAACCAAATAATTTTCTGAACACAGAACCCAAAGATTCAGCACTATTACCAGACACCATCCTCAGCCACTTTTTACTCTCAGATTTTTTTTATATTCATTCATTCCATTGGCATGTGCAGAATGTGATGATTGCTTTCCGTTCTCAGGAGCTTCTTCCATTCCTCTCCATTATATAACCTTTCCTTCCACCCTTTTTCCACCAACTAGTCTTCCATCCTCCCTTACTTCATCTTGCCATCTATTTTTTGGTCTACCTCTCAGCCTTGTTGCTTCCATATTCATATATAATTCTTTGGGAATTCTATTTTCTTCCATTCTCTGTACATGCCCAAACCAACATAATCTACTGAACCTTTTTTTAATGATCAAATTTAATATGATCTCTCACCTCCTCTTTGGTCCTGCAAGTGAACACTACTAAATGGTTTCAAAATGAATATCTGCATGCATTTCTTATATTCCCATTCCAATCTACAAGTCCAGCCAAATATAATCTTCAAATTGAGAATAATCTGTAGACACGGCCACAACAAATAACTGAGTGCTAAATGCAGTGTTCCAAAATTATCATTCAATCCAAATGAACAAGAAAATTATGTAGCACCACACTGCTTGGACACAGGTGTGGAATCCCATACAGACACGCCGATGTAATTCATGCAACCTACAAATACAGTAAAATGCAAGAATATTGAAAGGTGGCATCAGCAGATCATCCTAAAACTCAACCTTCTTGGTATCCGTAGCAGCTTCCTGTTCTCCTCTTGGGTTGCCTTCACTTTCTCCTTATCCTCAACTGACAGCAAACCTAGGTCACTCTTTGGGCTCACAAATGTAAGGTTCAGTTTCTCAGCCTGGAAATAACCAAAACAATGGTACAGTCGATGTATGTTGTACGTACCTCAGGCTTCAACAAGCACTTAATACATCGACATTCCACCTCCAAAACTCAGATGACAGGCTTACAATCGGTTTACTGTAATTCATTTGTGGTTTATGACATGTACATTCAGAAATGTTACATTTTGCCCAAACTCTGTCTTTATTTATCACGTAAGATTATCAGAACTAAGAGTGATTATTTTTCTAAATGAAAAAAACCCAGTTTGTTGTTGTATTGGAGACACAGTGTGTTATCTGTGGGGTAGAAACTCTATTTCAAATATTGTTTAGGTCAATTTTTGGAATAAGAGGGTTAACCTTTTGACGCCTAATGTCAACTATAGTGGTCGTACTGCACCGCTAACCTCTAAATTTGCTTTTTATATATTTATTCAACAAGTATAGGTACTGAATATTTTAAACATGGTATATACTCTCCGTTTTTTTCTCTTCAAAATGCAGTTTGTTTCATAATTCTAAAGTATTTTGTTTCTGTATTATTCACATTTTATATACAGGGTGTGCTAAAATTAAAAAAAACAATTCCAGTGCCAAAAGGTTAATGACACTATCAAGGTTTTAAACTAAAACACTGTAAAGTATGTACTGTTTACAGAACAGTTTTATACTATGACTGAAAATATGTTTAAAATGTGAAATCTTCAAAGCAGTAACATATACTGCAGTTTGATGTTCACAAAACTTCAAGAGGTGAAGAATCACACTCCTCTGCAAATCACCAGATACAGCAAACACATTTCTAAATCTTTTAAACAAATATGAATGCAGAAAAATTCCTACAGTTCTGTTCTCCACTGCAGTCTGCAGGACACAATAAGAGGTACAAGCCATGAGTATATTCTTTGTCATACATGATGTATAAAAACTTTAAAACAGCACTCATGAAAACACTTGGTATGAAAATAACTTTGACATGTCTGATTCGGTGGTTAAACCCCTGCTTCCCTTTTTTAAACATTCAGGGCTCAATCTCAGTGAACCAGCTATCTTAACTGACATTCCTCCTGATTTTCCTTAGTCCCACAAACCAAATAATAGGATACTACTTTTGATTGGACCACAACCACTTCATTGAACACTGTTTGCAATTCACTATTCACTAATCATCCCACCATTTAACACCAGTCAATTTGAGATGCTGAAAGTGTCATAAATCAAATTAATAAAAATTGGACCACTCAATGAATAAATAATAAAAATGAATGGAATGACTAAATAAATGGGTAAATAAATAAATACATAAATAAGAAAAATCATATCACTGGTGGATGAATGATTACAGTTTTTTAATGTACATTTTCAGCAATATAAACATGATACTTTATAAGTCATGAGGGTTTGTACGTGATCAGCATGTTACATGGGTCTGAATATTTAAGTTATGCCTACTCATTATAGTTAACACCTTAGTGCAGTGAGGACAGGGTTTGAATAGGCTACAATGGTTGAGATTATGTGTGCATATTCTCTTTCATGAATGTTATAAAATGGGTGAAGTGGATATTTCACTTTCCACTGCAGCTTCCAATTCTGAGAGGTCAGCAGCTACTATTATTGCAAGCCATTACAAGTAATGACACATTTCATTAGACTTGATGAAAGGGAAACACATTATCATTCCTATGCTTAATTTAACATGTTATAAAAACATATGGGGAGGGGGGATAAAGATACATAAGAAGAGCAATTCACAACAAGATATATTGTAAATTCTGTACAGAATGCCATCATTCTGCATGTCCATTCTTAACTCAGCATTTCATAAGAATGAAAAGAACTTTCAGCTGCGGATGTATGGGTACACAATTACCTGAAATTCTGTTCCAGCTAATTCAGCTGTGGAGAGGAATTCCTGAAATGAACTTTCTTCCGTCACGGACTGAAGGTTAAGGCGTCCCCACTCGTAACCATCATTTACATCGGCTGTATGAAGCTAGGAAAAACCAATTACAACCAGTACATACGATAAAACTGGAAAACTAAAACTTAATAAAAGACAAAAAACCTTGCTAACATGTTGCAATAATCAAAAATAGAATGCATAGCAATATTTAAATAATGCAAAAAATCCTAAGTGTTCGTAACTATAATATATGATGAAGAATGGATATTGTTACTGTTCTCGTTCACTAGTACAACCAGTTGTTGCCTAACACTTAGGAAGAAAGTATTATCTACATTGTTGGTCCAGTTAAACGCACTACTGCGAACAAATTGTCTCCCTTTCGGGATTGCCACAATGACAACAAATTTGTACTAATTAAATGCAACGTTTATACGAAAACAAATTTAATATACCAAAGACGGATCCTTGCTTCTCGTTCTGTTGGATGATCCAAATCTATCTTTGATTAGGGATCTACCAAGATTCGTTGAGGATTTACTGTTCTTTCCCATACCGAGGCTTACGGCATGTACAAATGAGAAATATGCGTCAGATACACCTCCAAACTACGTGCACAACAACACAAACACACCAATTACCACGCCGACTACTTAATAACACCACATGCCTCTGCTCTTAACTCCATATCAGCAATTCACTGCAACCACATATCGCAACTGTTGACCGCCGACCGTGATTACAATCTGTGGTGGTTACCACTGATCATTTGTAATGTGATTACAAACACTGGTAGCCGCTAGATGATCTGTGGCCGCTCATCTATCCTTTTATGGTGTACTGCTAGATGGCATCAAGATCGAGGGAAAAGTTCAATGTGAAGCCTTCGTCCTCACTACCACAGATCATCTCTACCGTGATGTGACAGTTATAATTCACGTGTGGTGACTGTCAGTTACGGCGAGGTATGGTTGATCGTAAGGCGTATAACGAGACAATGTTTGTATAAGTATCAATATGAAGCGTTGTACATCTATGGAGCTACATGATATTTTTAAGTCATTACTACATAAAACTCCAGGTAAGGGATTTTATTGGTAGTCCTGTTTGATTTTTCGTGTCTTGTATTTGCTAGTTATGCCGAACAAACCCTTCACTTGGGTCATTTCAAGAAGCTGAAATGTGTGCTGGGAATTGAGATTACAGAAGTGTGTGTAGTGTAATTTTAGTACGATCATGATGCAAACAGTACTGGACTGGAACTCGGGTACCAAGTACTGGAAAATAAAAGATGTCAAATTTTCAAAACCAAATGTTAAAAGAACCTGTATTTTCCCTCACTGCTGAAATTTCGAAGAGAAAACGCAAGACCCCCAACGAAGCTGAAGAACGCAGTACCAGAGCTAGGAGCGAAACGTTACTTATGTTTACTTCTAAAATTAGGACTTAGGGCTGAATTGAGATATGCTACTGCAGTTGAATGATACGCAGAGCTCGCAAACCCACCTCTCAAAATGCACAGTATACTCACATTTACAGTGATTAACATGTATAAAACCACAGTGTAGAATGATATTAAACAAATAAGCAACATGTATATAAATGGAGAGCATAATTGTAGGAACAAATCTCAGTTCTGAAACACTGCTTTTTGAACTTCGTAATGTGTGACCTGAATGTGTTACTGCCACTAACATAGTAAGTTTTAGTGATTCTCGCCATCTTCTGATAACGTATGAAAGGTTTTTTGGGGGGAGGGGGAGAATGGGGTTGCATAGTCACTATACTGGCTAGGGCAACAGAGGAATCGTGGTTCCGAGTCGTGGCAGGTTTTAAATTTTTTCTTCAAACCGTCCAGATGAACTGGGGTCCACCTAGCTTCCTACTCGGTGGGTGTGGGAAGTTAAGTGGCCAGAAGTTGAAGCTGACCACTCACCTCATTCAACTCCTTCACTCCCCATACACATTCATAGAATGAACAGGCACAACTGTACCCTCACCATTGCCAATAACTGCATATCTCATTACTGTAAGTGAAACATCCTTATTTGCAATGTGAGATATGAGGTTCTTTAAGCAGTGTTATTGAAATTTCTAGGTTTCTGGGCTGTGGCACAGAGCAGACACAAGCTGCTTACTGTAAAATAGTATCCATTTTAAATTGTCATAAAAATCTACATGGTGCTATCTAGGTATTGTGGTGCTGATCCATGTTTTGAACTGTCAAGTCACTGGGCTCTATTAAATAGTTCTGCCCATTCATTTGTATGCATGTACAACTTGAGTACCTGTGAATGGACATCTGTACAATTTAATATTGTAGAGTTTTGCAAAAAGTTGCTAAGAAATTCTAGTTTATTTTTCGATCATCAGTTTTACTAATGCTTTTTCATGAAGACCTATCTGCAAGTTTGGTCACAAACATTTTCTTGTGTTCTGTGCATGTACAAAGTACTGGCATTCCTACTGTGTGCAGGTCCCGTCATTCATGTTAGAAAAATAAAATTGTACTTCGTATCACTTGAATTCTGCATGCCAAAATGTAAATATGCTAATCCAGACAGTTTGAGTTATAACCATATTCTGGCATCAGCGCTGCAATCAAGAATCACACCCACGCTAAGATATGACAATGGGTGCATGTGTGCTACTGTTTTGAGAGGTGGGATAAGCTTGTTAGTTGGGTTTCTGATAAGTTAGTTCATAGCAGCTTTCAAGAAAATTAGCTAGTTATAAAGGGTTATGACAGTGTAATGTTACAATCGTGGTAACTGGTTTTCAGGACGTCTGGTATTCCACACAGAACATGACCGTGTAATGTAAGATCATCCATAACAGATTCCAACTGAATAGATGTCTCTGCCCTTTCACCCTAGGATGTCAACAATATATCCAGTTCCTCAAACATTGTGTTCAGAATACTAGAAACACAGGAATACAAAAAAAATTACCACTAAAATCATCTGATTTCAGGCTCCCTTGCTGAGAGTAACACAGAGCCACCAGGCACTCAACTTGCGAATCCATTTAAAGTGACAAAATATGAATCCACAGACCTTGTAGAACTTGCTAGAGGAATCCAGAAGGTGAGTATTTGAAGATTCAGGCCTTTTAGAACAGGGGTGCACAGATTTTAGAAAAATGCAGGAGCCACCTCAAAATTCTAGGCTCCAGAAGGGTGACATGAATTAATTTCCACATTGAGGGCCCACAAATATTAGGCATGATGGCACAAAATTTAGTCATCTGGGATTTTTACATCCCTGTTCTAGAGTGTTAAACCATGTTAACTGGGAAATAGTTCTGAATTTTCAGAGAAGCATATTTCCTCAGTCAATCAGCCCACAGCTCAAGAAGAGTATTATTTTATTGTGATGGCTGGGAGGTGTTACATCCTTCAGCATCTACAGATTGTTGTTAAGTAAATAAATAAATGAGTCATCTGCAACACCCCTGTGAGTATCTCATCTTGACAGTAAATCTGTTTAACAATTGTACAACTACATTGCTGAAGGAGAGCCCTGTATGATGGAAATGTTAAATGTGAGCTGAAACATTACTGTGACAGTCACTTGTATGTACAGGCTGATGTTACTATAAGAGCAACAGTATGCAGCAAGCTTCAGATGATAGCTGAGCAAGTCCATTTCTTGCAACAGCAAGCTCACAAAGTTCTACTGGAAGCCAACGAAAACTTAAAACTTCACCATGCAGCTTGTAATTTCCATAAAATTCCTGGTCACATTTACCATCTGTACGAAAGATCATCTGGGCAGCAGTACTTCTCCATGCTGTCTCCAGAGGTAGGTTATGCACATTCAGCAACTTTGTGTATAGTAGTGCTAGCTGGGCCAGGTGGCTCTGATGTGGTGAAGGGCAGTAAGTCTTTGGGCTTAGAACACATCACACAGTGGGGAAATGGCCTTGTCATGCTAGTGGGTTAGCCCACTGTGAGCCTTGGCCTACTTGTGGATGTATAGCTGTAGTCTATACAATGACTTTGTTCAGCAGTTGAAACAGTCCTTCATGTATGTGTGGACATCCACAAGAGTGTTAGATATATTCTCACTATCATTTTCTCTGGTCCTTTGTTGCTTCAACCCTTTAGATCCCTTTGGTTCTTGTTTTATAACCTTTTCCTTCATAATGAGACCAAGCTTGAAGCAGTATCAAACAACAATTAAATTAATGTTGTAAATAGACAATAAAATTCAGCAATTAAATTAGTTTACTCCAATAGTTCCTTTAGATATGGAATCTCTAAAGGGCAGTCAGGATGGCATTAGATGGTACAGTGACTTGCTGCAGGCTGGACAGTCGAAGGTCGAATACTGGTGGAGGGCCAGATTTGCTGTGTTGTCCAGACTGGTCCCATGAGGCCCACCCAGCCTCCTGTACAATGGGTACTGGGTCTTCCCTGGGTGTAAAGTGGCCAGACTGTGATAATGACCACTAACCTTCTTGTGCTGGGTTGTAAATGGGTTGGAGCTATACCTCTGCCTCCCCTCTGTACCTCTCCAGGCACATCATGGGGTGACCTTTACCTTTATGGAATCTCTAAAGCTATTATCAGGCAACACAGACTCTTAGATGTGGTCGGCCACACTCTCCAAAAGAAGTGTACCATATCTCTGAGACATTTAAAAGTGCACATGTGGATTTGCTATTATGTTGCACTGAAATCAACAGATGACAACTTTATGCTTTCTGAGGTCTTTCTTTGACCGTATAATTAATTTTAAGTATTGGTGTACACCAAAGAATGTACTTTTATGGGGTAATGCCTGTAACAGCAGGGACATGCTGTCATTTACATATAGCTGCAGGCAGGATGCCATTTTAGTCTTCCAAAGGGTTCACAACAACAGCGAAGTATGCACTATGTACGAGGTGTGGCAATAAAGAAACCGGATTCATGCTCTAACCCTTTATTGAAAAAAAATCAGACAATCGAAATGTTATCCCCTTCAATGTAGTCCCCTCCCCGATCCCTACACCGCTCC
>Ga0123354_10005336_pt1 | contig 18644 bp, 11 predicted proteins | sample TergutLab28metaG_2_FD_97872 | JGI IMG/M metagenome (GOLD analysis project Ga0123354, IMG submission 97872) | Labiotermes labralis P4 segment gut microbial communities from Petit-Saut dam, French Guiana - Lab288 P4 | ecosystem: Host-associated > Arthropoda: Insects > Digestive system > Gut ...
ACATTATTCAGCTACACAGAATTCAATATTTTACAGAACAGGAACCCATGGTTTGAGGCGAATCTCCAAATTAAATTGGTCGTGTGTTTTTGTTGATAATTGCTGTTAAAATCACACATCTCCTACCCCACACGAATTATTTATCTTCTCCCGTAATCACGCACTAAGATTTATTAAAATTTATATTAATAATTCTTTTAGCTCTCTTAGGCCCACATAAAATAAAATCAATTTTATTAGACAAATATGTACATAAAGGAACGTTCATATTTTAAAACAAACTGGGATTTCCTTATGGTGCATACAGTAAAAGTAAAGGTAATGTGATCCCGTTACAGGCCCCGTGTGGCCCAGAAGGCAAGTAGAGGTATAGCTCTACTCTACCATGCCCGCGGCACTAGAAGGTGGTGAATGGTCATTAGCACGCACCGGCCGCACTTTACCCCGGGAAAAACCCGGTACCCATTTGACAGGAGGATGGGTGGGCCCCAGGGCCGGTCTGGACGGGCGGAAAATCTCGTCGCCACCGGGATTCGATCCCGGACCGTCCAGCCCGTAGTCAGTCACTATACCAATTGAGCTACCCAGCCCACGGTGCATAGAGTGGATTCTATATATATATATATATATATATATATATAACACGTTCTATAGACGTTCTGCATTTTCACACACACAAACACACACACATACGTGTACACACATTTCCATAATTTGAGTCGGCGAAGCACTGAGAACTCTGAAATTTATTAAAGCAAGTGCAAATGGAAGTCTAAAATAATACAGATTAACCTGTCACTACGGTAACGGGTATTAAAACAGAATTTGGTGAAGTACTCTTGCCTATGAACACGTTTATCTTCTTTTCACGCTGTCATTTTTTATGAATGTTTAAGATTTTGACAACATTAAAGGTTCGACTTACTAAATCCATCAAGCAACGATTATTCTTGAGTAAGTAATAACCTTTCATTTATTCATTTGTCATTAACAGGAACTGAAATTAATTATCGTGGTGAGAGAAACACGTCCTTATTCCTTACCTCCACCAAATAACTTCAGCCTGGGCTAAAAAGAGGACTGTGGCGGTTCTGAACGCGAATTAGAGGCTTGGATTTATTGAGGTTGGTGTCAATGGGCTTAAAGATGCCGTTTCGAACAAGGAGTTGGCAGCAAAATCTCAACTTGGAATTAAAAAGGGACTTGCTTGTTTTGAGCAAATTCCACAAAAGTGTAGGAGGTCTCTGTCTCTCCAGATTACGGCGTGTGTTTTCTTCATGTCAGATTCAGGGACTCTAGCATCAGCACTTGTATTCATGGACACTGGAGGTTATTATCCAGGCGACCGACCTAAAGTTCAAGAGAAAGTGCCCCTTACTTGAATTACCACTTCTTTGTCATATTTCACAATTCTGGTAGAATTGCTTCTGCTTATAAATATATCAATTTATTCTTGGCCAAAATGTATTTCCCAGTACCACCCTTCTCATTTTATCATTACGTTTAAAGGAAAATCTCTTTTGCATTAAGACCTCCTCGACTAATGACGTCGGTTTCTGAACCAACTATGACGTAACTTCCACATGAAATATTTTTCCCCCGTCTCCTGTAACGTCCTCCCTGTTACACCCAAATATGATCTCCGACGCCCTCTTCTTGAACACCTTCAAACACATCACAGCAAATAGGTACACGTTGTGTTGTATAAGAAAATTAATAACGAAAAGAACTAATTCGTATCATTATGACATTATGAGATGCCCTTACCTGCTGTCTTCGCCATTTTTATAGAGAACGGAGAGGGAAGGATCAAGATCTTGAAGGAAATTGCACACTGAGGAGATTCACGGACTGAATTCCTTGTCAAATATCACTAGGAAGCTGTTAGCGGGGCATGAAATACAAGTGTTTGATATCGTGTACAAAATTCTGGACAGAAACCTGAGAACAATAAAAGAAGGCTTGGAGTTACAAGGCTTAGGTGTGGGTTAAGTAGTAACTAACAAAGCAAGAAAGTAGGCGATTATAGGCACGATTCATGGCTTAAGACAAGAGCCAGTGGCATATGTTTTTAAAATGGGTAATAAATATTGGCCATAAAAATTTTAGAAATTTCTTTACTTTCTGATTAACTCTTAACTTCTTCTCATTAAAGACTCTAATTCAAGAAGTAATTCTAAATTATAAAAGGTAAAGGTAAAGTAAACCCGTTACAGGCCCGGTGTGGCCCAGAGGGTGGGTAGAGGTATAGCTCTACTCTTCCATGACCGCGGCTCTAGAAGGGGGTGAGTGGTCAGCAGCACGCCTCGGCCGCTCTTTACCCCCGGGAAAGACCCGGTACCCATTTTACAGGAGGCTGGGTGGACTCAGGCCTGATCTGGACTATTCTAAATTATACTAATAGTAATACCTCAACAGAATTGAAAATTCAAATAAGTTACCTGAGTTTAAAATAGTTTTTTTCAATTATGTTAATTAGTATCCTAACTGAAAAGTTTCGCGTGATTTAGTAAGTCGCCCCAGAATTTAAAAACATGTTTTATCTGAGTTTTTCAGTGCCTCACTTCAAGGTACCTTTCCTATAGGTTTAATGAGCCTCTCCATTTCAAAATATGTCCTCTGAAATTGTTGTAAGCTCCACCAGATTCAGTTTTTCCCCTGAATTTAGGAATTCCATCTACGTTGAAATATATTTACCCAGAATAATGCACGTTCTCCCAAAATAAAATGTATTTCTTGTCAGTTTATTAACACCAGAACCGTCAATCATATGGATGCTACCATCAATAGATCTTTAGGAATCTAATAGGCCCATAGCTCTACTTTCTCTTTTATTCTAGTTGTATGGTCAATCGTTTCATATTTTGTCTATTTGAAATTCATGAAACAGTGAAACATATGCTTTTTCGCGTACTTGAACACTGAACAAAGAGTTTCAGTCTTTACCCTCACATATCAAATGAGAGTTGAAATCAGTTTCCGACAAAATCTAACATTAATTTTTACCGCTGTGGTATATATGTATTTATTTATTTATATATATGCCCTAACTCAATAATTCTGGCCGTTACTGTACTAGAAGAGTCCTTTGTTTAAGCGTGTATGTTGGGAGCATGCTTTCATCCTATCCGTATGTTCAATTATGAGCTGTCGAAACGATTCAAGAAGCACTCAGAATGAAATATGTGCAGTAGCAGGTGCTGCCTACTGGTACCAGCAGTAGCAACGAAACTGCCGTATTAAACTGGAGCTACAATGTGTTTGAACTACACGACTTTTTCATTTAATGATTTTGGAAAAGTTGGGTTTCCGGCTTGTAAAAAGGATAAAATATAGAAAAATGTGATAGCACTGGCGATAAGTGCCCTTATAAAAAAAAGTTTTAATTATGAAACACAACATGATGAGACATTCAGTGAATTCTTGCATGCACCTCTTACTCAAAACACAGTACAAGGAAATAATTTATACACTGATGGTCAAAGGTTTTCATATATTCTAAAAAAAAGCTAAAAGTAAAGTGATCCCGTTACAGGCCCGGTGTGACCCAGAGGGTGGGTAGAGGTATAGCTCTACTCTTCCATGACCGCGTCACTAGAAGGGGGTGAGCAAGCCCCGGCTGCACTTTACCCCCGAAAAGAAACGGTACCCATTTTACAGGAGGCTGGGTGAGCCCTAGAGCCGGTCTGGACGGGCGGAAAATTTCTCCCCAACTGGGATTTTTTTTATTGTTCTTATATGTTTACATAAGATGGTACATATATGGAGCACATTGCCCTCCTATCGGGTTACCGTTATCGTAAACATGAAATTATGCAAGACTGTTTGGGTACTTGGAAATTGAAGCGGGTAAATGCCTCTTAGGATGATCACTCGGGTGGAAAACCTTAGTACATTCACTACTCGGTTCACTTCCTGGGCCTTGACACAATAGCATTAGTCTGCTAGTATGTGTATCTGAGCCTTCCGCCACTAGCCACAACTAGTACGTGATGTCTAGTACTGTGAGGAAGTTCGCAACTCTTCTATGGCTGCTAGACGATTGGTACATTTTCCATTTAGATCGTCTCAGGAAGTCCATTAGGTCGTATAGCGTCAGGCCTCGTTGGTGGTTTATTCGGAATGTTACAAATCGAGATAACACCCATAGTACCGCACGATGACGTTGCGGAGGCCAGAGGTAGAATTGTGGGATTCGATCCCGGACCGTCCAGCCCATAGTCAGTCGCTATACCGACTGAACTACCCGGTCCACTCTCACATATTATATCTGGCTTAAATATATATGACGTGTTATTCACCCGGAAAGTTTAAGTTATTTCTCATCATAAGCATCTATAATTTTCCTGAACGTACGTTTGCTAAATGAATTTTGTAATAGATATATTTTGTGCTCGCTGAGAAGTATTAACTGACTCTGAATTTGTGATTCACAGCAGCTCCGCCCGTTTAAGCATTACAGTGTGACAAACTGGTGAAACTGAGAAGACAAAGAAACCGTATATACCGATCACAGCAAAATTTAGTGTTGTTTCAGTGTTTTTGATGGAAAACATGGGCATAGAATTAATGTTTCAGAAAATTATGTCTCGGCAATACAATAAGAATTAGCTGCTTAATCTAAGAAATTCACTCCTAATTCTTAATCTATTAGTCACACTATTATCGCTGTGCATTTTAAGAAGCACACAGAGTAGTGGAATAAAAACAAAAACTCAAAATTAGTAAATTAATTTTTTTTCACCTTCTACAATTTTAAACTATTTCTCTTATGGACCTGTGGAGCCTGAAACAATGAATGGACAATGAGCCAGTCAAGAGAGTTACTAGGGCTTCTCGTCATTCTTTTTGATTTCCTAACTTATACTTTAATTTCTTCTCTGAAAAATAATCATCATCCAGTCAGTAAGCCGTAACGGCAGCTTTCATGAAAAGAATTTACAAGTGTAAGTAATAATAAATGTTCCCTTGCCTAGTTTTGTAATCGGATAAACTCACTTCCAAATTTCTTAAAGTGCATTAACAAATAATTAAAACTTTATTATCTGATGTAGAGGAACTCTGTTAAATATTCTATTACCATATATATTTATTTATTTATTTATTTATTCTACCTTTGAATTCTGTATGTTCTAGAGTTATTAAATAGCTAATATGATTTAATAAATCTCGCGTTTCAAAGAAGCCAAGGGGAAAAATTATTTTATAAATTTATTGCATTTCGTACTTTCACATTGAGTGAAAGTACGTGAAATAAATTTGGGCTAAAATATAAATTTACTTTATTCGACAGAGTTTCGTGCCTATATAAATATAAATGTACAGCCAGACAGGCTAAAGAAAATGACAATATCAGGATCTCTTCACTGCTTCCTAACCGCTTTTTATCACTATTGTTGGCCATTTCAATTTAGTGTTCTTGGAAACAAGGTACACTGTTCCATTCGTGAACAGTTTAACAAGAAGCCTTATGTATTTGCAGATTCTGATTCTGGAAGCCTTAGGTAAACCGACTCTTTGAGATACAGAGCTAAAATGGAATAATAAATGTGGAATGGAACTTGATGAAAAGCATGACGAGGATACACACTACATTAACCGAGCTCGCAATGGGTACCACTGGAATACGTGTATGGGTATGAAAATTAGTTGGCAGGTTGCAAAAACTAAGGTAAAATTCTTAAGCAAATAAGCAGTTGTTAAGTTCTCAAGGAGGTTAAGGTCCCACCAGCTAAGTTTGTCTCTTTACCCACGTAACAAAATAATTACCCACACTACACTCTACACTTGTGGCTACAACGCGCAAAGTAAGGCAAAATTATACCCTCTCGAGGGATATTTGAATCAAGAAAATAATAAAAACTTTCTTAATTTCTCACTGCGTTGACCGTATGTAGTAAGACTAATTATGTTATGCGGTGTTGCAAGCTCCCATAACAAATTGTATAGTTGAACAATAAAACAACACTTCATTAAAGTACTATAAAACGCTACACGTTTCGGCTGTAAGAAACAGCCGTCATCAGGCTTTACGTTTTAGAAATATAGAATAGGAAATCATGTAGCTGTAACTGTACATTCAACGGTGAAAACTTACGGACGAATTCTCTCTCTTCCAAGAAATATACCTGATTTCTCTTTTTATGTATACGCCAAAACGTAAAGCGTGATGACGGCTGTACATTTTTAGATTACTAAAATAAATAGTTTTATAGACGGATTGTTTTATTGCATACGTATTTTATTTTCAGAACGTGTTTGTCATACCTTAAAACTTTTTCTAGGATTTCATTAAGGAAAAATAATTAGGACGGAAAGTCAACTCAAGGCCCAGATGAGGTCAGTGTATGTATTCTGAAGTAAAGTGACCCTTAAGGTAAAACAAAGTTAATATTTATTCTATAACGTGTCATAAAGGCACAGAGGAGGGTATTAGATGGGGTTCGTTGGTTAAAGCCATGCTCCAGGTGTTTGACCCATACTGCAAGAGCAGATGTGGAGCTCGGTGTCGGTCTGGACGTATAAGGAAAATCTCACCCACACCGGTGTCCGAACCACGGATTGTCCAGTCCATAGCGAGTCTGAACTTCCAATATTGACTTAAATCTAATTACACGTCCCATTATTTTCTAATGTAATTACATATAACCTGCGACGAGAAGAATGACTACATTTGTGGAATGATTTACATTATGTGCATGTTTAACACGCGGTATCTCACAAACAATGTAGAATATATTTCCTGGAAGAGTAACGTGTCATGTGTGTGAAGAAATAGCATTGTCTTACATAGACTTATATCAGATCTTTATAATGGTAACACATTTTAGACAAATACGCATAAATACACTAGAATATTTAAGGTGTAAGAAATGTGAACATTTACGTCAGGGAGCCAATGTTTCTTAAAGAATTAATTTTCAGGAAATACGCATGATCTTCACACATTCGGGAGTTCATTGCTTAAAACTTCAGCCCTGAAGTATGATAGTCTACATAATGAGATTTATCCTGATTTTTCTTAGTCATATATATAATAAAAAGGTAAAGTGATCCCGTTACAAGCCCGGTGTGGCCGAGAGTGGGTAGAGGTATAGCTCTACTCTTCCATGACCGCGGCACTAAAAGGGGGTGAGTGGTCAGCAGCACGTTTCGGCCGCACTTTAACCCGGGAAAGACCCGGTACCCATTTTACAGGAGGCTGGGTGGGCCCCAGGGCCTTTCTGGACGGGCGGCTTATTTGTTGAGTTATTTCATGGGTTGTATTGCTCTGGTTCGATGTGTGTTGTTGTTACGGTGTGGTTCGGCTGGGGAGGTGTGGTATCTTTAGGCGGGCTAAGGGTACCACACCACCCCAGCCGAACCACAACGTAACACCCACACACGTCGAACCAGAGCAATACAACCCATGAAATAACTCAACAAATAAGTCGCAAGCTTCTGAGGATGGATGCATTAACATCCGAAACATGTTGAGCATTGAATAATGAAATAAAGTAAGTGACATCAAGTTGGTCTATCTTTATTCAACTATCAAGATGATGCACGGTCCAATTAACATAAGACCACTAGGTATGTTTCATTGTTACATCTCCATCACTCCCAAGTTCACACAATGGAAACCCTAAGGGTCTTTTCAGACAGTCTCTTAAGAGTAGCAGGTTTTATAAATTGTGTCGTTGTGACAATTTCAAGTAGAAGGCAACACAGTGGCAAAAGGAACATGGCCGGTGTAAACAAAACAATGAAACAACGACTTTGTCCTCAGGAAGGGGCGTCTTTCCACTGGACACGGAACTGCTCAGCAGAGAAACTTTTTGCTGCACACAATTTCAATATATTTTTTGGAAAACAATTCAGTTTTATCACTTTACTTCCTCCACACTAATTTCATTTTATTTTTAATAGAAATTAATTTAAACAAATTAAATTTAAAATTTAATTTGTTTTAGCCGGAAACAGATTTAAAGAAGCAATTCGTACTGCGGTCTTATAAACCAATTCTTGCATCGTGCAATCTTGGTGATGGACGCCAGAATCTCTAAAGATCATATTGCCTCAATATTTAGTGTCGACACTGAGAGTAAATAAATGATGAGTTTTTTAAAATAGATCATTCAGACGGACAAACAGGAACAGAACATTTCTTTATACGTTCGTTCTTTACACTTTGGATAATAGAGCTGTCCAAACTTAATAACAATGCGTATTACTCATGAGCATTGTTTGCATCTTTCAGCAGGGAAAGCATGAAGTTTGTTCTTGCTTTCCAGTCGTTATATAACTAGTGAGCATTTGTCACACAGTTAATGTAAAAGTCTATTAATATAAAAATATTAATTACTATAATGTAATATTCTCTCAGCGACTGGATACAGGGAGGCAGGACGATAGCAGATACAAGAAATTTGTCCAGACATTCTCTGAGGCCTGCTCATTTCTCGTATATGGTCAACACCAGGTTTCCTCTTCCCAGGTGGAAATCCATGTGTCTGTAAATGTGAAGGTTCATTTTTAGGGACGTTGGCAAAATTGCGAAAAGCGACTTTTACCTTCCTCATGTTCGCCCGTCTCTCCGTCGGAATAAGATTGATCGCAGACGCTGCTCAAATGATTACCTGATTTCTTACACAGTGTAGGATAATACCTTCGTACCGACGTTTCTGAGGCTACAGGTTCATCCGAAACGTCGGGACAAACTTACCATCTTAATCTGTCAGGAAGACAAAAGGCTTTAAGCAACTTTTCCCCCAAATTTTGTAAACTTTATCAACAATAAATGTGATTATTGTAATAAATGTGATACTGATTATGATTATGATTATGATTATGATAACGTTGATGATGACGATGACGATGACGATGACGACGACGACTACGACGACGAGGGATGACGATGATGATGATGGCGATAACACTCTGCAAATAACCAACAAGCCGAAGCTGGTGGTTTTAGCAGCTAGCAAGTACACTGTTCCTGGAAAGATCATACAGTGTTTCAACTCTGTTTTACAGTAGGATTGTGATTGACGTCACAAAATTAGTCTAATGGCACAGTCACCTAACGCAAATCCTCTCAACCTCACTCTTATGGACAAGGAGCATTTGTTTCAAAGTTTGAAGTACCCATCATATTTCATTTGCAGTGCTTAATGATATGAGAGGAACGCATGCTTTGGAGACTGAATGACAATGGAAAGTTTAACTAACGTAAACTAGAGTGTGGAAAATGCGTACATAGTTACCTTCGTGTAATGTAGGTTTCTATTTTCATCGCTATTTTTCATTTATTTTGATTGCCGTCATTCAGTTCTTACCATATTTTTGTGGTAACGAATAGAGTTAAGGTATAACAACGTATTTAGTTTAGAAGAGAAGAACCAAGTTAATAATGAGAATCTTAAGTGGATGCAGCCGTTGTCTATCTTTACTTAGCTCAAATATATTAAAAATATAAGATACAGTAGCACTCATAAGAAGTCAATAGAAAGGACAGAGAAAGCACTAATTTCGTAGGTTAGAATTAACTTCCATTTAGTTAGATTATTTAATAAAGATTATGGAAAACATTTTCATGAGATACTGAACCCTTTAAAGACGAAGCGCAGACTGTTTTATTGAAAGACCCACTTCGTACTGCGCAGTAAACACTTTCCATCTCGGTTCTAAATCCAGTCAGTTTATGTTACATTGGGCAAAAGTCGCCGTTGGTTCTGAGATAAATACAAAACACATAAATAGAGTGCGAGCAGAGTGTACAATTCATGAAAGTTAAACCTGTTGGTGCACATACCCAGTAGGCTTTAAAAGTTTGTTATTGCGTGGGAGTGTGGGTGCTTCTTACTTTTGTCGAAATTCATTCGCTTGCAATTTTTTACGCCTTGAGAAATATTCATTGAATATTTCTATAGGAAATACAGGACTCCTGAAAATTTGGATTTGTGAATTGAAGGAGTGTATGGAGGGAGCCTGGGTGTTGCTGTCATCCGTTATGTTGTAAAGATAAAGTACAATTTACATTACTTCATTCTTTAGCCAGAAAACAAAAGATTAATTGTAAAGCAATCGACTGGACGACCGAGGAATGGCGATTTCATTTTCGGCAAAGGTTCTAGAAATTTTCTCTCCTCAAAAATCTCCAGACCTGCTCTGAAACCCACCAATTCTCCTGTTTGAAGATTACTGGAGTCTCTTCCCAAACAAACAATGTAACCGGGCGGTGAAACTTCCTATTCAACACCACCCAGCTCTGAAATTTACCTCAAATCTCCTATACGTCTTGGAGGCATGGTGATGCATTATGCGTTTATTAATTATGTCTTTTTAGTTTAGGATATACTGCAAAATGAACCTGCAGGCTAGAGAATTTTTCAGTAACAGAGAAGCTATTATGGTAGGTGGTGCAGGTAATGGAGTTATTCTAAAATGTTAGGGTATTCGCCACCTCGTATTTAAGAACCTTTTAAAATTTATGCCTGGATGCTGACCCCTTACGTAGATTATGGGAGAAGGCGAGAGATCTTAATTCTTGAGATAACACAGTGTGTTTAAGTGGCCCCATCATGTAACGAACAACGGTTACGTGAAGGGACACCGTGTACAATATTGTAAAAATAAATAAATTCGTTCACCGAAAGTGGAAAGTGTATTCCAATCTTTCTTACGCTAAGATGCTAGCTGAAGTGTAACACATGATGGTGTTAACAGTGACTTACATTCATTTGGCACTTCTGCAATGGATATTTACTTTTCGTTTTACATGATTTTATTAGAATTACGAGATATGTAATGTTTATTTTAGTGTATTTATGTCCATGACTTTTTTACGCTTGGTAGTGGGGAAAATACTTGTGTAGGTAGAAGATATATCCTCTTTATAAGCCGATTATCGCTAATCAGTTTTAGGATTTTCTCTCTTTTTTCTTCAGCCGGCTTAGTCCGGTGAAATAAAACTTTATGTACATTCGAAGTGGGACTTCTCCTTCCGAGCAGGAATTATATGGACGTTTCTTATCCAATGCTCGTCCTACATTCTTTGCTGAACCCATTTTTCTACATTCAAACACCTTAGTACTATTATGTGATGATAAATCACGGAGCTCCTCGTTAGTTTCATAAATATTCATCTTTCACTCTTCGGTGTCTGTAGTCCTCTGCTATTTGCATTGTCTTGTGTTGTCTTCAATCTTTGATGGTTTTATTATGCTCTGCTCAACACCATACTCTCCCATTTGAATCGTGTATCACTGTACCGCAAGATGCATACTTTGTTACAGAGATTTCTTATTATGGCAGTTGTCAAAAACTTTCATGTTTCGTCTCTGTTCTTTAGTTTGGATTTTTGGAGGCAGGAATATAAGTTGAAATACTGGTAACAATATAACACTACCCTGCCACACCTGTCCCTTTTTCTATACTCCTCACTAAGTCAGAAACACTCGGCTTGAAGTTCTGGGTTCCACAATGTCTATCCTCTACTGACAACATTTTCTTTTTAGATCTTGTTTGTGAAAGCTCGCAAATGTTAGTCCTATTTTTTACGCCAGTTAGACTATAGACGCCTTTAAATCATCTATAAAAAGTGACTATGTTTTTCGGTGGCCACCGACCTAGGTTTTTCCAAACAGAAATTTTCGGAACTCGAATCCCTTGCCGAATCGTTGATGCCACAAACAAAGCAAAGTAAAGGTAATATTCTTATTCTAATTCTTCAGTCTTTTGATTCGTTGGCAGCTTTCCTTCTGGAATTGTTGCAATCCGTTTTTTTAATTGCTGTATAATTGCCAGCTCCTCTGTTTTTGGCGACTCGCTTTAAGTACTGTAGTCGAGGATTTCCGACGGCCTTTTTCCGGATATTGATTCTTCAAGGATGTTTACTGCAAGGTAATATTAGTCTCGTGAAAGTCATGAAGGCTCCAGATACAGAAATTTCGGAACCCAATGGATGAGAAATTTATTTTACACCGAAAATATGTCCTGACACGGTAACCAAAAAAAATTTCCCTACTTTTTTCATACGCACTACTTCCTTTTGCCTGCACTTTGCTTGAGCAACTGACCTTTCCTGGCTGGTAGAGGATAAGATGAGAGACAATATTTAGCTATATTTCAGCGACATTTCTTTGTTCTTCTTACTTTCAGCTCATAATTTTATTGAATTTCATTCAAATTCTCCAAGTTTTATATTAATAATTTTTCCAATAACAAAATTGAAGTGAGTGCAGTCATAAGAGTATTCTTTTCAAATTAGCCCAAAATGCAATTTAATATTCACAATTTTCTTTCTAACTAATATACTCGTAGTAAACAATGTCGGATAATCATTAAAATTTCATTTCCATAGGTGATGGCATCTTCCACAATGTCTATGGACTAATTCTGAAGTTATTACAACTCTTCTGGGAGCAGCTGCATGAAACTAGCTTTGTTGAAGCAGACACGCCAAGCTCCATGTTGCTTTACCGCGACAATAATACAAAATTTTTATATTTTGCTGACAGTGCATTTTAGTATAATCTTAGTAATTGGCTAACTTAATGCACAACTTCTTGTTTTATAATAAGTTTATTATATTCCTCTACATGTTTCGAGCACTATGTGCTCATCATCAGGAGGTCAAAATTGTATTATGCAGCATCTGGTATCATCACACCTGTAGGTGGCCGTTCTGTGCACCAGACGGCCACCTACAGGTGTGATGATACCAGATGCTGCATAATACAATTTTGACCTCCTGATGGTGAGCACATAGTGCTCGAAACATGTAGAGGAATATAATAAACTTATTATAAAATAAGAAGTTGTGCATTAAGTTGGTCAATTACTAAGATAATAATGGAAATATTTACTATCTTTTTTATCCCAATTCACCTTTTGCTTCAGCTTATTTTTCTATTGACACAAATGTTTCTGTTACTATAAGCACCAAGAATAAAACGTGATCTTTTGAACACAGCTGTGTTTTAAGCCCTGTTATTTTTAGCTATTAAAGGCCTAAACCTCTGAAAAAATAACTTGATAAATCCAGTGGTTTATCAAGATTTAGTAAGAAACTATTCTCCGACATTCCTGTAGAGTTACAGTTAACCTACTGACACAAGACTCCACTACTTGCTTTGGAAAATCTAATGGAGCTATAGATACATATTTCATAAATTCGGCACTCTGTGTAGGAATTTTGAATCACGCTCCGACCGTTATATTCCTGGGAAGAAAGTCTCCTGTGGGCATATAGAATAGAAAGCTGAGTGGGTCTAATAGATAGTATAGATTCCGTGGCAAATGAAAGATCTCTGCTCGTGCAGGGAAAGGTATTTAGACTTCTCTGTCGCCCCTGTGCAGTCCAGTCACTATTATGACTGAGCTAAATACTAGTTTTTAAAGGTTATCTTTCCGAAAATATTTCATGAAATGGAAGCAACGTCGATGAATGCACAAGTCTGTCCGTACTTTAAGTTTTGTCGTCTACTCCGTACTTAAATTTCGAAACAGCGTGCTGTCTATAAGGTTTTGGACCTTCGTGCCTTACTAGATGGTTGACACAGCGTAATTCGTGGATGACTTAGATATTTTTTATGTTTACGCCCGTTTTATTTTGTCATCAACCAATTGTACCATTCGGTAAACATACATGAAATTTTAATCATTTAATTAGCACACCAACTAATGCAAATACACAAAATTTTTTACATTAAAACATTTAAAATCGCTCCAACGTGTTTCGATCCTAAGATCATCTTCAGGGTGCTACAATGTTCCTTGCTAAAGTCACATTATTAAAAACACTCATTGATATTCATTCAGTGCTGTGGCAGTATGTCTGTATTATAAAATATATTAGATTGTTAAACCAATATAGTAAGACATATTGTCAAAATAATATAGCAAAAATTGAATTTTGTACGCAAATGATTAGGCTATCTGGATTGGAGCAAGGTTTGTGCTTACCGTATCGTGTAGTCGTACGCCACTGTGAATGCACCTGACTGTGTGTGTCGTGTGTTATGCTGCATGAGACTGGCGGCGTACGTCTGCACAATACGGTAAACATACACCTTGCTCCAATCCAGATAGCCTAATTATTTGCGTACAAAATTCAGTTCTTGCTATATTATTTTGACAATCTATCTTACTATATTGGTTTAACAATCTAATTTAAAAATATATTTTATATTACAGACATGCTGCCACAGCACCGAATTAATATCAGTGAGTGTTTTTAATAATGTGATTTTAGCAAGGAACATTGTAGATCCCTGAAGATGATCTTAGGATCGAAACATGTTGGAACGATTTTAAATATTGTAATGAAAAAAAAAATTATGTTTGTGCATTAGTTGGTGTGCTAATTAAATGACTCTACGAAATGCACGGTGCAACGATGAAGACATGAATTTTTAAGTTTACGAACAGGATAGTGGGGTCTGAATGGTGCAGTCGGCATAGCGACTCGCTACGGACTGGACGGCCCGGGGATCGAATTCCGATGGGGGCGAGATTTTTCACACCCGTCTAGACCGACCCTGGGGTCCACCCAACCTTCTACACCAAGGGTGCCGGGTCCTTCCCGGTTGTAAAACGATGGGGGCGTGACGTTGACCACCCATCCCATATAAAGCCGAGGTTAAGGGAAAAGTAGAGCTTACCTGTACTCCCCCTCTGGGCTTTCGTGGCCTGTTCTAGGGTGAACTTCACCTTTTACCTTTATAAATGGGATATAGGTTGGGTGTCAACCGACAACGTAATGAATGTGCGACAAAACACATTTAACTGAAAAATTTCACTGTTGTCATAGGAAATTCAAATGCATATGGACGCTATTGCGTATGGGAGATGGCAACAGAACTTTATAGGTAGTGCATTGAATATGATGGCTGTAATTCCGAGCTTCTTTTTCTTAAAGTTGGTAGGAAATAAAATTTAGTAACGAACTTCAGTATACATTTTACTAATCTGTTAACTGACTTTTGTGTATGTCGTAGGCAATTCCTTCTCAAAAATCGTTTTTTTAATAAAAAAATTTCTAAAGATATGAAAGAATGCCTCAAGCGAAGACCAAGGAATTCTAACATATTTAATGTAATTCCCTTCGCCCTCCCTTGAGGTGACACTGTCGATTTCTACGCTCTTTTCCTATTTACATGCTCTAGGAAGCTTTCTATTCTTATTTACGCATCGCTGATGATATTCTGAACCGCGAAATTTTACTCAACCTCAAACATTAGTAATTAAAACTTTTAAAGTTCTAAGTAAAGACTAAAACAATGTAATTTTTGCTTAGAAAATATTTTCCTTTTTCTACGTGCGAATTATTCAAGGGGCAAAACTGGTTAATAATAATAACATGTTAAATACACAATACTTAAAATTTCACACATAAAGTACCCACAAATAAACTGGTTAATGATAAATATTTCATTGTGCATTCAGAATGGTAAATAATGATAAAGCATCATAGACAGATCCCATAGATTTAGAATTCCTAAAGGATTTAAGTCGCTGAATTGTGAAATGTGCATATTATATTCTAGAAATGTTTATCCTGCACTGAATTTGATTTTATGATTTTCTCGGTACCCGAGTTACTCTCTCGTATTTTCCATTTATTTCGTTATTTTAGTAAGTTCACATTGAACCGGTCCAGTGTTCTTTAAACTCCACATGATTTTGAAATTGACGCACATTTTGTGGTTGATTTGGAGCTGTAACCACATTCGAGACTCTTTGTTTGAAGGGAAAAAGTCATTCACTTTAAGTGCTCTGAAATGTTGCTTGTCCTCCTTTCATGAAAAATTTAATATTCCTACCCTTTTTATTTGAAATCTCTTTGCTCTTTCCACATCATTTCCCAAACGCTTCACTTGTTAAAGCACACAGATTGCCATATTCTAGGTACAGTTTGCCTTCACATTCATGTCAAAGAGCACTCGTGAATTTTGAAGTTACTGAGTTATTCTTTATACCTCAAAAAATGTGCTTTGGGAAAGAGAGCTGGACAAATTTAGAACTCTTTTTTAACTTCGTTACCCAGAAGATTAAGGCACTATTGCACTTCGGAAAATCTTGATCTAAAATGATTTGTAATACGTAAAGTTTCCTAGGCCTAAATAATTAAATGATGATCCATTACATCATTAAATATAGTCACGAGTTTATGTGTTCTTTCGCAGTAAAAGTCTGCCAGTCTGATATGCATTAATAATTTGTTCCCGATAATATTTTAAACATTTTTGTATAATGGTATGTATTTGGCAAAGGAAAAGTGATCAGTCTTTAAAATGTAAACTTCTGCACTTTATCCACATATTTTGCTAATATATTGTTTATAATAGGCATAAGTAAGTGAGATGTTCAACATTTGCTAAAGGGTTCTAAATTCATAATATCTTAGTCACATAAACACGATTCTTCCTGAGAGTGTTTAATGAGAAAGATGTTCTAAAATATTCATACGAAAACATTACTAATCAGAAGATTATCACATTAATTAAATAATTGTTACCAATATGGTGACAGGAATGTTAATGATAGAGGCGTTTGAAAGGGGAAAATGAAATTTCTCTAGCTTGTTTATGGTTTTGACTTTTGCTACCAGCGCAGAGTTTGCCAAGTCACTTAACTTTAGTAGTCTTGTGTCTATTAAAAGTTTTAAGCCCTGTTACCAGCACAGAGCTTTCCAAGTAACTTTCATTTTTATTGCTTCGTGTTATTTGCATGTTTTGTCTCTTGTTTCGAGCACAGTCCTTTTCAATTAAATTTAGCTTGTGTTTCCTCACGTAGTTTGGATATTCTGAAGTTTGTAAACAAAAAATACATCGCCAAGGCACTTTAATTTTCACTAATGTCATTTACACGTTTTGGCGTTTGTTGCCAGCACTAAACTTGCCAAGTCACTTCAATTCGTATCGTCTGATGTCACGTGACGCCCTTACGTCCACATCCAAAACGTATAACCGTGTTTTATTTATTTTATCTGCAAAACACCTGGGAGTCTGATGACATACTCGTATTCCCTTCAACCCAGCATCATTTCGACAGATTCACACACAAACTGTTGTGTAAACAATATCGCAATTTTGTTACTGTGTTCAAAGAAGAGCTTCGAAATTTTTTCGTGTGTTCTCTTTTTTATTTCTGTGTGGGCGTTTATAAAAACATGTAAACATGTTTATTTATTTTTACGCATTTTAAAAACATGTAAACAGCCGCGCCCCACGTACTCACACATGCACACTTCTAGATTCATAAAAACACACCGTTAAATATTACCTGAAGTGTTACCCATACGATATTATCAGAGAAGAATGGGTATTGGCAGCAGCGAAAAAGTACGTTACGAAGATACCCTAAAATGATAAATGTCACTGCCTTGGACAGCAATAAGACAAATATTTCCGTTATGCGAGAGACAAGAAAAGGTTTTAAGGTTGAAAAACAAAAAACGCAAAGAGGCTCAACAAATACGGGAGAATGACCAACAAAATGCACACTTTTTCTCATTAATTTATTCCAATTTGTTTGCTGAACATCTAATTTTTAATTTTTTCTCTCTGTCTTATTCACGATACCACCTAGTCTTTGGAGACTAACTAGGTACTAAACATTTAATTACCCCAAAACATTGTAGGCCTAAGTAAATAAATGGATGTGTCTCAATATAAATGTATGTATTTCGAACAAAAATTATCCACTGCTTCCAACCTTCCAGAAGTGTTAGTTACAAAGGCAATATTACCTCAGATTAAAGCAAACGTAAGCTACTGCTTTTTTTTGGAAAATGTGAACAATGTCCATGCGTATGCATCTGATGAACATGAATATTTCTTTAGAAAATATGTAAAGAGGCAGTAAAAATTCTGTAGTACGTCTTGCTCTAAAATATTCTTAGGAAAAGTGTTGTATAAAAGGTCCATAATCTATAATTTGTAAGTAGCATCATGAAAAAATTTGTTTCGTTGTGTGATCAGCTGATAAGAGGCATTCAGAACAGGTCAGTGCTCAAACTTTTCCACTTTAATTTAAAGAGGACAAAGCTCTGCCATTTACAAAAACTACGAATAAATTGCAGGTTTTACCTATCTGAAAGTTAAGACTTGTTTATCCGCATGCTGAATTTATGGAGTTATTACGATATTAAATCAAACCTGAACCACATGTATAATCTAATCTCGACGATTAGTGCCCATTTACGTGATAAGTTAAACATTCTCATGCTTCAGAAACCCCTTGAAATGGATAAATGAAGCCTTACAAATTGCTAGGAGAGCAGCATGAACTAATATTCACTCCGTTGATAGAACGCGTTCAAATTTCGGTCGTATTTGCATTTCATTCCGTACTTGTAAATCATCGGGTGAATAGAAATTTGTTCTATGATTCCAACGCGATAAAATAGTAACTGGTTTCTGAACTCGCAATATGTCACACTGCATATCAACCGAACTAAACATATTCTGTATCTGACACGCGCTATTTGAAATTGTTTGTGTTCTGAAACCTGTTAAAGACATTGCTTTTGTGCAGCAAGAATAAGGAGTGCATGCATTATTAATATTCATAATTGATAGGGTTGAATTATCCTGTCTAATGTTCGTCTTAATGTGGAATATGTCTGAAATAGTGTTCTTTCTCGGATTGTACTTACC
>Ga0123354_10005338_pt1 | contig 18642 bp, 15 predicted proteins | sample TergutLab28metaG_2_FD_97872 | JGI IMG/M metagenome (GOLD analysis project Ga0123354, IMG submission 97872) | Labiotermes labralis P4 segment gut microbial communities from Petit-Saut dam, French Guiana - Lab288 P4 | ecosystem: Host-associated > Arthropoda: Insects > Digestive system > Gut ...
CAAACACACACACACACACCACACACACAAACACACACACACCACACACACAAACACACACACACACACACACACAAACACACACACACACAAACACACACACACAAACACACACACACACAAACACACACACACACACAAACACACACACACATGTACACATATGTACACATACATATAGGCCTTGTTATTGGGATAAAGCGTAAGTAGTAAAAAGTAAGCCGAATCTGTTTTATTACGTACATTATTATCTTGTATGTAGTGTTATATTTATGTAGCGGACTGTACACTTAAAGGCTTCTGGCACGAAAAAGGAGAAACTTTAATTTATGAAAGAGCAAATGGGCATATTATGCGGCACTAAACCTTTTTATATACCACCTGTAAATAGTAAAAATAGAAAGAGTCTATAAAAATCCACTTCTTCAGGGATTCCGTTTGAAATAGTTGGCGGCACAAGTGAACAGAACAGTAAAACTTCAAAAAGTGCAGTGGCGAATTTCAAACTTGTCGAAGTTAAACGTAATGCATTTTGTTATAAATGAAATGGAACCAAATCAGATTCTTTAGGGGAACTCATATCTTACTATCTATCACTTCAGCAACCATTGCATAAAAATGAAACACATCCACAGTGCGTTTTGAAATATCGTTTCGGATACTTTTTTCGCGATGCGTGTGGATACATTTTTGTGCTGTTCTGAATACGTACAAAAAAATTAATTCTGTCCTATATTCTCTGACGCAAAGAAGACAGTGTATTAGAATACCTAATTATGGTGTGTTAATGACACCGAAAAAAAACATTGTCTAATCCATTTTATTAGCACATTTTACTGAAGCGCTTCATCTCCACTCCACACGTCGAGTTTTAGGCTACTTTAATTCAGTTAACATCAGGAATTTTTCACGCAGCCTGTAACTTGGTTATTGCAGTTCGAATCGAAAATGCACACAGTTTTATTACAGTCACAATATTGCAACACACCAGCATAGAGACAGGTGGCGGACACTTGTGAGTGCGGTAATGAACCTTCGGGTTCCGTGAAATGTGGGGAATTTCTTGACTAGCTGCAGACCAGTTAGCTGCTCAAGAAGGACTCTGCACCATAGAGTAAGTAAGTAAGTATATTACAACACACCAGCTGTTACATGTTTCGGGCCTCTATGGCTCATCATAACGGAGCACAAACATTTACAAAACATTTGCTTGACATTTATAACTTTTAAATAACTGTTGTAATATAATGTTTTAAAGTTTATAGTTTTCAGTGCATAACTCGAGCTACAATATAGTTACTAAATAGAGAGGAATTTTCGGCAGCTACGTGCAGAAAAGTTTAAGTTACTATTTTGTGCAATTGTGTGCTCCCTGATGATGGGCCAGTGAGTCCCGAAACATGTAGAAGCTGGTTTGTTGTAATATTGTGAGTATAATAAAATTGTGTGCATACTCGTTTTTTTCGAATTGTAGTAATTGATTTGCAATGCGCGAACTGGAGAATGTGAACTTCTTTAACTTGGATTGGATAATTATCGTGGTTGGTGTTAATGCTTTTTCAACTGCACGAAACCTGGTTCTGTTGGGTTAAATTAACCAGGTACATTTTGCTAGGAGGCAGTTAGAGATTGAATACACAAACAGCTGCTTTCGACAAGCTGAACACATACCCGTGCACATGTCCTGATTGACAGAAGATGACGGAAATCTGTCCCCTACATGAATGTCTACGTGCTCCGAACACGTTTCATTGGCTAATTTTGTTGGTCCCTATGCAGAAACGTATTTTTAGTCTTCCATTCCCTGTAGCGTCACATTACGGCACAAGTTTCAGAGATTTCTCTCTAATTTTATGATCTTGCTTCTGCATCGTTGGATTTAGTCGTGATCACGGAAAAATGAATTAAAGTGGAGCACTACTGGTTTCTTCTATGTACTTTCGAATTAATTATTTGACATAACCCGAATATTCTACGGTAAAAAGTCAAAGGTTCTGACAGTGTAGTTGAATAAACTACAGAAAAATGACTGGATATACTATATTCTTTCGTCTCGGTCTGATGCTTTGCTGTCTTTGATTGCACTGTGTTGTCTTTATATTTCCCCTACACTTCTAGGTCTTAAAGTCAGAAATGAAAACTACTGGAACAGGAACTTAGAATTGTGGCCACCGAATGCGGAACTGTATCAGAACGAAATGTTCTTATGGAAAAAACAGAAAAATATAACATTGTTCAAACTAAAAAAAAAAAATCTTTCCGAATTGGAGAGGAAATAAAATATGCTGTAACAGGAAAGGGAATAGCTTTCCTGAAAGAGAAAAATATAGACGCTACGGAAAGACATTTATGTAATTAAAAGAAAGAAGGCCGTGTATAAACAACAGCGAAATGCGAGTTGGGCTTTTATAAGACGAAACAGGCAAGAAGTAGAGATAAGAAGGCAAACAATTTTGGAAATGTAAAATATCAGAAAAACTGTAAATATACGAGCACGGAGAAATGTTTGCATTTTGAAACTCTAAGTGGTGCTTATAGCTTCTCTTTTTAGGCACGAATATCTTACTTACATAATGCCTAGTCAACAGTACCTTTCAAATAACGGATTGCACAGCGCAAGATTTTGACTAGCCTGACTGTGGGGTTTGTATTTTTTTTCAATTTCCCCAAACAATGCCGGAAAATGAATAAAAATCAGACCGCAGCTACTTCCTTCCACATCTTTTCCAATTAAACAAATCAATCTAAAGTATGTGCCACTAATTTTCATGCTCAATAAAAAGAGCTTAAATATAAAAAATATTACCAATGGCATGAGTTGCCTGAAGGCCTTTTGTTGTTGCTTACTTGAGGCCTATACACACCCCTTGTAACATTCACTACGTAAGGTCTACATTACCGGCTTTGGCACTGTTCGGGAGTTAGGGAAAAACTGACATACAGAGTGCTGATATCGACTTTGTGAAAGGTTAAGATTGGACGCACTTTTAATACAAGACAAGGTAAGATGAGTAAAGAAGGGCAGTTCGTCAGGTTTCTACGCGAGAGTGTCTATTACTTTCCTCAGATTAGTCCTTCTGTTTGTCCGTTTTTCCGCCTGTCAGCATGTATCAGCGCTGCTCCGTGAAATTTGATATTGGGACTTCTATGAAAATCTGCCGAAAAAATAGAGATTTGTTTAAAAGCGTGCAAAAATTCAAGCCTGGAATTTTACAGGAAGACTTAAGTATTTTTTATTGTTGTCAGAGACATTAAGTAGTCATGAAAGCTCTCTGTTCGATTGAAATGGTGTTAGACTGTTAGTTCGTCCGCCTGTCCGCATGTATCAGCGCTGCTCTCACTGGACGGTTTTAGGTGAAGTTTGATGTTGGTGGTAAAAAGGTAAGGTGCACCCTTGTACAGGTACTGAGGCTCTGTACAGGCCGGACGGCCCATAGGGTGAGTAGAGGTATAGCTCTACTCTTTCTTGACCACGGAGAGGTGAGGCGTCTGCGTCACACCCTGGCCGCTCTTTACCCCCGGGAAAGACCCAGTACCCCTTGTACAGGAGGCTGGGTGGGCCCCAGGGTCGGACTGAACAGGTGCGGAAAATCTCGCCCCCATCGAGATTCGATTTCCTGATGTTGGCGACTTTTATGAAACTATGTCGGCAGGTTCCAAGTTTGGTTACAATCGGACAAAAATGTCGGGAACTTTACATTAAGACGTGTTTTTGTTGCCGACGGCTTAAATCGCTATAAAATCGGTCCCTTCTATTATTGTGTTACCTGGCTGTTACGATAGCAGAGGAAGTACAAAGCTTATGCGAGCTTTACGCTGTACATACATAGCGTGTAGTGTTTATGTACTTATCTTTAGATTTATGGACTTCAACATAACAAAATATTCTGCTGGACACTTCTTATTCAACTGTATCTAGTTGCAACAAAGTGATTTCATGAATCATGTTTTGAATTCTAACCCTAAATTTGCTCATAATTACTCCATAGTTTATGCGCTTTGTCGCCGGCTTCTGATCTCGAAGTCCCGTGTTCAGTCACAGGGTAAGAAATTTGGGATATGTGGTGGGCAAAATGTTATTCGTGTTCGCTTTTCTCCCTTCATTTCGGCTTTCCCTATTTGTTATCAGATCAGTGCTCCGTGATCATTTATCGGACCTGTTTAGAGGACAGACAGTGTGTGCGCAGTTCCACAGAGACATATTCATATTCCGTGCCAAGAATAAAAAAAAAAAAAAGAATTCTAACAATGACGATGGTTTTAATGAGCAAATAACAATATTAACGTGGCCCCATAAGAGGAAAATCTAAGGGACCTGTGACGTGAAAGATGAAACTTCCTTTCTTTTGTGATGTGACGCTGTTTCAAGTGGTAATCGGTTGCCGGCGTTTCGGGGGAAGGTAGTGCCCTCACCTTTAATTTTCGATGAGTTCTTCGAAGTTCTGTATTTCTTAGAAGAATACTTCTCGAATAATTTTTCCTACAGGACATTTAGACACTTGAAGATAAGGGCACTTCTTTCTCTCGAAACGTCGATATCCGATTACCCACTAACTCAGCGTCATATCCCAGAAGAAACGAATTCTCAGTTAAACTTCTGCTTAAAACTGAAAGAGGGTGAAAGACATTTGTATGCATGTAATACGACGAATAAGCTTTTCGAATGTGGATCGGAAGAATTGAACAAACAATTGTTTGACCACTTTATTACTGTTGAAACACGACAAAATTGATAGATGTAACAGAAGTTTTCCCTCCCGATGGTCAAAGTTAATAAGCTTGACAACTTAAATCTGCATTAAATAAATATAGAACAAATAAAATATCCATTACTGGAGCACATGATATTTTTTATAAAACTGTTATCGACATTTTAGCTCCAGGTTATGCCTTTTCATCTTGTATTTATTTCAAACAGGGAAAATAACTTCACAAGCAAAGGGGAGGGGGCCAACATTGAAAATGTGAATTACAAAGTAAAAATGATGAATGCAACGCAGTTCGAAGCGAAAGGAGAGCAATTACAGAATGTTAATGTGATTGGGTATTAGGTGCATTTCCTACCTCAGTTCTGTTGCAGTTCTTCTCTCACCAGAGCATGTTACTTTTGCCGATCGTCTCATCCTTCTTGACTTGAACACCTTAATCATATTTGGCAAAACCTGAATATACTATTATGAAGTCACACTTAATTTTTCTTCCTTGAGGAAACTCTTAATTCCTAACCATATATTAATTACAGTGACAATTGAAACAAATTACATAACTTTTTATCTGTATTCCAAACTGCAGAAGTAAAATATTTCACTCCCATTACAGTTTTCCGCAGAAGATAAAAAAATATTCTCCGTAGTTCAGGCTAATGTTTCGGCGGTACGTCAGCTATATAAATAGGTACGATAGAAAAAAATAAATTTTTGATAATTAAACTAGTCCTAAATTAGCCGTATGATATTCTTTTTCATACCGGTTTTTTGAGCCCACTGGTGTAGCGGTAAGATTCTAGGTATTCGGAAGGAAAATCTAGAAGGTTTCGTAATTTAGCTTGGCTTCCGTAATCAAACGCCGTTGTTAGTTTATTAAAATAGACCACGATCACTTCCTTTTACCGCCTCACTATCTCTGCACATGGAGCAGAGTTTTAATTGAAGTATTACACATTGGGCTGATTGGGAAACGTAATGTAGGAGCAGTGCCGATCCCAGTGGCCGTAGGATCTAAGACGTGGGTCTGCGGCCCCTCGCTTGCTGGGTTTGCGGATTCGAATCCCGCCGGGGGCATGGATGTATGTCTCTTTAGATTGTTGTGTGTTGTCAGGTACAGGTTTCTGCGTCGGACTGACCACCCGTCCAGAAGAGTCCTACCGCGTGTGATCGTGAAACCTCGATAATGCGGAGGCCCTGGACCACTAGTCGCTTTTGTTCCATTGGGGGGGGGGGAGGAATGGAACATTTCCTAGCTATTCGCCCTCTTGTCATTTGCAGGGTACGGTGCAGTAACACAGTAAACTGCACTGCACCACTGCGTTATCACATGCCACTCTTGAGAGGTTAACATCCATGTTATACATTCCGAAGGTCCCAGGTTTGAATATTTAGTTCATTTAATGACGCTATCGGTTACACTAGATTTATATAACCCAAATAATCGGGTGAAAACAAAAAGTAATTGGAAAAAATCTGAAAAACGATCTTGGCCTAATTGGACGTAAGTCTAATGTCCCTCAGTTTATCAGGAAGGACACAAGAAAACTACGAAACCCTCGGTCAGAATGGTTGGTGTTCTGACTAATATTCTAATGGGATACCTTTCTAATGCAAGCCAGAAGCAATTTGCTTATCCCTGTTTTGAAATACAACCATGAATCATTCAGTAATAGATAAAGTACTTAATGTTTTTCCCATAAATCATTCACACAAATGCTGGGGTATAACGCCTACATCACAATAAACATCTTCCAAGGTTTTTGTTCGCATGCATATTAGACTAATGGACGCTGCATTATGTATTCAGCTGAAAATGTGCCATAAACCAACGTCCCATTTAACGAATTCTCTCCTTAAGAGAGACCTCGGTAATGGGTGTGTTTTTGTTAGTATTGGTAATCGCTGTCTTTGAAAGAAAGGAAAACTGGTAATAGCTTCTTCGTTTTCAGGTACAAAGTATGTTTCCTTTAATACACGTTTTAAAGCCAATATTCACATCTTACTGCTTTTCCGATAATATTTTACATAAACAATGGTTTTTAAACTGTTTCCTTACCTGTTGACATGCTGCTGTTTGCGAAATCACGTTATAAAAGATTCATAAAAGTAAGTTTCCGACTTCCCTCTTCTGCTGCCATACGCGTAAAGGAACTGACTCATGTTTGCTATTAAATAATAATATAATTGCGTGTTATGAAACTTTTATGAAATAAATGCCCACTTTATTTTGTCTTTTTATAGAGTAATGTAGCTGAAATATCTGATTTTACCTGACGGTGTTGTGTGCATTATTTATAGTATACGTGTGCTTCCACTGTCATAGAAGTTTTCAGTATCTAGAAGCAGGCGCACCGTTTGGAGGCACAAATTACCCTCAGAAATCTAATGGAGCTTGAAAATTTAACGCAACATTGTGTTGAATGTTTGGTGTGTAACTTTGTGGAAAGTTAATCAAAAATAATTTTAACTCGCCTAACTGCACTGAGCCGTATCTCGAGTGCGTGTTAGCAACACGTCAATCGCAGCAGCTCCGCGCGGAAGGATTTTTTTGCTTTGTTTGCATAGGCGTCTAAGTACAGCGAACGCGGTCTAGTAGGGAATCCGTAATCTCTGACTGCGATCAGCCAAGACATCCCTCCACCTGTTCTCTGATTACCCATCATGCAGGGCAAGGAAGTACGAGCTGCCGTATTCCTTGTAACATGCAGCTGTTCAGGCAAAGTGTGGTTCTGCTGAGTGTGTGCGTGTGTTTGATTTTATTGAAATATGTTTCGCGTTAGATAAAAATGACTTAGGCCTTCACGTACAAATTCAAGCGTGTGGTTTAACATGTATTGTGATTTTTAACTTTTATAATTCCTTTGGTGTTTCAAGTTACATGTGGTGATTGAGTTATTTTAACCTAAGAGCAGAATTCCATGTTTACATGGCGTGCACTCGATTTGTAAGTGGACCAGTCTGTCAAGAGTTTGACTCGTTAAAGCACGAAACGACACCTATGAAGCTAGGAAAGTTGCCGTTAAACCGAAAACAGCTGGGTAAGTGTTCCATCTTTACTCTTTAGAAAGTCTATCGACAGACTTAAAAGTGGAAATTTATTTTAGGTGGCCTACTCAGGTTTGTGTCTATCAATCACTTGTGTGATTATGAACTGCATCACCGCACGAATATTTCGTATTTCCTACATCCATGTCTTCCGTCTGTTGTACATTTAGGTATGCCCTCCGTCAAATGTGACAATATAGATTTTTCTTTCTCTTAGATATATTCCACATTTTGGATTTGATGTGCATGCTTAACGCATGTAAATACTAAATTTTTCACAGACCCAACTAAGGATAGAGATGTTACAAGGAAGGATGAAGTGAGAGGATTCTAGACTTGCATTCGCAAGGCTTCTGTTTGGAATCTAAAAGTTCTGGTAATTTTTCCATTTCTTTGAGACATTTGTCGATTACTACCAGGCCACTGTTAGAACAGTACAACCTCCGCCCAGAATTTTCCATTCCATCACTAATCAGCCATCTTACCATCGACGCTTTTTAATCTTACGACACTAAATTACCGTAAGATAAACCAAAGTACGGCCGTATAAGGTAGAAATACTTCTTTAGAATCCTATCTATTAGAGAAGAATTTACAAAATTCAGCGTCAAGTAGAGCGATAAAATGACAACACACCCAAACGAACTTTCATCCACACTACTTGAAGAAGAAGAGCCTAGAAGACTGAAAAATTCCAACTGACCGATTTAACAACCAAATTTTCCTAAATATCATTTCACCTACAAGTGAACATATGATTGGAGAATATTCTTTGGGATATTATTCTGCAAGACATGTACCTAATAGTGTATGATTTTAGGTTCGACTACATAATTGTATAACAAAAGGAGGCAAAAAAGAATCCTATCTACAATCCCGTCAGACACGAATTTTGTTAAGAAAGAAACAGGAATTCAAATACTTGTTTCACTTTAAAGTTATGTAACGTGTATATACACAGCCAAGAAGTAATTTCAGTCCTTACTCTTGAAGTGGTGTTTTTAGCCTCCATTTCTCAGGAATACGTCTAAAAATGTTTGGTGAATAGAAACATTTAAACTGCGCATTTAAGGATATTATTAAATATTTTAAATGCTTATTGTAATATTTAAGTATAGGACGACATTTAAATGATTTGTGTATTATAAACAATTATTACAAGCATGTATTTAGTTACTGACCAAATCCCGACCATAAGTCACGGACTGTTCATCCTTATTACATGATTTTACATACATGTATAGATGTGTTTGTAATAATTCCATGTTCCTACTTGGAATGTGGTACTCACTGAGGTGGTAAAGAATTTACATACATTATATGGAAACCAAAGCCTCAAATTTCAGTGGAATATAATTCAAGCAATATATGTGTATGTGACTATGTATTTTCACAAAGCATGAGAGAGAATATTCTCATTATTAGAGGGCGTTGACGTCTTTCTACCTTTCCGTATTTAGGTTCCATCCTTCCAGGAGCAATATGACATAGCGCTGATTAAGTACGCCGAGAGAGTTATCGGTTTCCCAGTTTGTATAAGCAGATACTGTCTTACAGTATATGGATAGTTTTTTGCAGCGTGGTGAATTTAATTTAGTCTTTGTATTTACTTTGAATTATTTATCTTGTTTTTCAGGTAAGTTGCTGTTATTGTGACACTTGTACAGGATTTACAACTGGTAAGTCACAAAAAGCGTTATTCCTGACTGTTAGCTGAATGGATTGTCGAGGAATAACTTTAATTATCATTTCATAATATTCTGATATTAATATATCGTTGAATATATTAAGAATTTGCATTTTGTGAATTAGTAATTAATTTGTATTTTGAGTACGTATACATAGTGGGCATTAATATAAATTGGAGGTATTACGATGTCTGAATTTTTAAGAATAATCTTTCTACATAGCCAAAGCTTTAGACGCAAATATTAAGGTATTTGAATGTTTAATTCTACGAAAACTAATTATCAGAATTAATGTTAGAATGCCACGTTTGCTGTCATCCGAATGACAGAACGAAAAACAAAGGTCGTAACATGAATGTCGATGTCCCTCGTATTTTTGGTCCAGATTCTTGAAATATCCAAAGTGCAAGCAAAATTAAATTTGTCGTAGTCATATACTCAACAAGAAGAGGGTTAAGTATGAGTAATCAAAGGGCACACATCCTAGGACTCTCTCGCCAGAATTTCTTTGTAAGGAAAAGGTTTTTCCTCTCTCTTCCTTTTGTTGTGATGCAGAAAATAGCACGACCATTACTGCTGTAAGAAGATAGGTCCAAATTTACGTCTGACGTGCTGCTGTGGTGGCGCACACAACGGCCACTCAGAATACAGAGCACTTCTGTTAAGGTGCAGGTTTCATCTCTTCCGAAATTTCATTTTGAACGTTATGAGTATACAAAATCGTAAACTTATTTTTGACCGGTACTTTGTATATCATGGTCCGGGTAGCTCAGTCAGTATAGCGACTGACTACGGGCTGGACGGTCCGGGATCGAATCCCAGTAGGGACGAGATTTTCCGCAGCTGTCCAGACCGGCCTTGATATCTACCCAGCCTCCTGTACAATGGGCACCGGGTCTGTCCCGGGGATAGCAGCGGCCGGGGCGTGGGGCTAACCCCCCACCCCATCTAGTGCCGAGTTCTAGAAAGAGTAGAGCTATACCTCTACTCACCGTAAGGGCCTTCGTGGCCTATAAAAAGGGTGAAACCTACCTACTTTGTATATCAGGTGGGAAGTATGGCGAATTTCAGAGGCCTTAATGTGAATGAGAATCAGATTTTGCATTAATTATATGAGAAGAATGCGTTAAGATTTCGAACACTTAATTTATGCGTTCAAATTGTCGCCCTAGGCAAACACGGCAGAACCACACACGGTACAGCATAAAATAATCGCGGTTAATGACGCATATCTCGAGATACTTACTTACTTACTTACTTACTTACTTACTTACTCACTCCAAGGAGCAGAGTCCTTCTTGTGAAGCTAACCGGGTTTCAGCTAATCAAGAAATTCCCAGCATTTCATGAAACCCGAAAGCTCATTACCACATTCGCAAGTGACTGCCACCTGTCCCTATCCTGAGCCAGCTCGATCCAATCCATACCCCCACCCCCACTTCCTGAAGATCCACTGTAATATTATCCTCCCATCTATGCCTGTGTCTTCCAGGTGGTCTCAAGCCCTCAGGTTTCCCAACCAAAATCCAGTCTACGTCTGTCCTCTCCCCCATTCGTGCTACATGCCACGCCCATCTCATTCTTATCGATTTTATCACCCGAAAAATATTGGGTGAGGAGCGTATATCGAGATATTTTTTAAAAACGTTGTGCTTCTGCATTTTAATACATGAGTGTCTACTATATGCGCTCTATACGGAACATGTAATTCTGAACATTTTATTGCACATGTATCAGATTTTAAATGAGGTGTCCCAAATATCCTATTGGTTCATCAAGCATGGGACTAAAGCACATAACTTCCTTTAGTGTTAAGTTCAATAATAGATAAGTGTAGAGAAGAAAACCAACTAGATGCTATTGAATGCTTTGTTGCACTTATAATATGCTCAACATGTTTCGGGCACTTATATGCCCATCATCAGGAGCTCGAGACTATACTTGTGTTATTGCCGCATATGGTGTGTAATGCCTTGGTTGTTGGTGGTCGGCTGTTAGGAGCAGAGCAGCAGGCTATACGTCCGGGATGAGGGAGATTGTGTGACTGCAGTCACACAATTTCCCTCATCCCGGACGCATAGCCTGCTGCTCTGCTTGTAACAGTAACCAAGGCATTACACACCATATGCGGCAATAACATAAGTATAGTCTCGAGCTCCTGATGATGGGCATATAAGTGCCCGAAACATGTTGAGCAGACTATAAGTGCAACAAAGCATTCAATAGCATCTAGTTGGTTTTCTTCTCTACACATATACTACGATGCAATGACAAACATACATCAAATTCATTAATAGTTGTTTGGGTTCATGGAGAAAATTCACTCAGCTCTTATTGAGCCTGTAACCCCATTGTATAGGTGTGAAAAGGGATAAACAATCTCATTTACCACGGGGATTACTTTACGTACTACTCGGGCATCATCGATAATTCTAAATTTTGCCGACATAATACCAATGTTTACGTGTTGCGTGTGATTCTGGGATTGGCTAAATATCATGAAATGAAAATTCTTCAGTATTTATTGTGAGGTAAGGAATACATTTTTAAATATTATTTATGGCTCAAGACGTTACAATTCAAAAATTAATCTCTGATGCGTTGTTTTGGTTGTGGTTCATTATTTTAATATTCTCGGTTCGCATTCCTTTCTTAAGGATTCGAACTAGCTCAGACGGTATAGTGACTAAGCTATAGGTTGGACGACCGATGAATTGTATTTCGATTCACAGAAGTTTTCAGGATATTTTCTCTTTGCGAAAGGGTCCAGACCGGTACTGGGACCCACACAGTCTCTGTTTCCTGGCTTTCGGGGGTCTTTCGCCTGGGGTAAAGTGACCACGGAATGAAGTTGACCACTCACTTCTAGCTATTGCCTTGGTGAAGAATAAGTGGAACTATACATCCATTCCCCCATTTGTCTACATGGCTTGCACAGGTACAAATTTACCTTTCGTTATTAAGAAAAGGAAGTAGTCTTGTATCAGCAGACTGCCCACTTGCCCCCACTTCCCACTTCTGAACCAATTCACAGCTTTTCACAAAATATGGCTTGATTGTTACGCTATTGTATACTTACATTTTATTGATTAAAATACGTGTGAAGAACTCGCCCGCCATTTGAATTTGTCCTTCTTAGGGTATCCTAACTCTAATCAGCATGAATGTGTAAGAAAATTTTTCATGCTTGTTACGACCCGTCTGTGACGGTATCCAGACCTTAAAACCAGTTTCTCATATGTCTTATTCATTGTATTTACTCCAGTTTAAGAAAAAAGATGTTGTGGGAATGGACTTTAAAAACCAGACGATGCTTCAGATTAATAAGTAGAAATAAAAAAAATCACTTATTACCAAGGCTTATTATAGTGAGTATCTGTATTTTTTTTCTTCGAGTATCGCTGTTTGGTGCAATGGTTATGACGTTTGAAGTCACTGGAAAGGACTATGTAAAGAGGAAGACTCTATATCTACCCGAGCCGAAACCATTTCCAGCCATGCATATACATTTTAAACGTCTGTCTTTTTGATCTTTCTGCTCGTGTCGTATATCGAAAATTGAGACTGGGAAAACCGTGTGCTGTTAAGCACATTTGGTGAAGGCGGAGCATATTAAACTTAGTGTTTGCATTTCGGGCTAATTTATCGATATGCAAAGCAACGGAAAAGGAAGTGCGATTTAAATATGACGACAAGATGCTTAAAGTCTTTTTTACAAGCTGCACTTAAATTTAGAAAACGCTGATAAAAAACTGCACTTCCGTAAAAGTGGATTGGCCTTGGTAGTCAATGCAGCTACAGCTCAAATATTGACTGTTACTGGATGAGTCTTATTAACTCACTTAAATCCTTATCCTGAATCATGTTTAACGATTAAGTTCGTAACGCGCAGTAGACAAAATTCTGCTCGGTTACACAAACAAGTCAGTTCATCTTATGTTTATTGGACCGTGCATCATCTTGTTAGTTGAATAAAGAGAGACCAACTTGATGTCACTTGCTTTTTTATTACATTATTTAATGCTCAAAGTGTTTCGGATGTTAATACATCCGTCCTCAGGAGCTTGCGACTTATTTGTTGAGTTATTTCATGGGTTGTATTGCTCTGGTACGATGTGTGTTGGTGTTACGGTGTAGTTCGGCTGGGGTGGTGTGGTGTGGTATCCGTATGCAGGCTGAAGTAGTGCTTCAGCCTGCATCCGGATACCACACAACCCCAGCCGAACCACAAGGTAACACCAACACGCATCGAACCAGAGCAATTCAACCCATGAAATAACTCAACAAATAAGTCGCAAGCTCCTGAGGATGGATGTATTAACATCCGAAACACGTTGAGCATTAAATAATGAAATAGTAAAGCAAGTGACATCAAGTTGGTGGTCTCTCTTTATTCAACGTCAGTTCATGTTGCATTGGGAAATAATGGCCGAGTATTCTGAAATCGTTAGAGAACGCACAAACGCACTCTGTGTGCAGAAGGTGGAATTTTTGGCAGTTGAACCTGTACTTAAAATGAAGTAGACGTTTTAAAGTGTCAATAGTTTATAAAGCTCATTGGTGATTTATATGTACGAACTGTCGTAACGTTAAGTATCTGCGCGTTGTCCACACGGTACATTTATGTATTTATGCTTTTCCTATGATTTCTTTTACAGTGAACCGCGTATAGTTACATACACAACGATTACCGCTCAGTATTTATAATGGACACAACACCTGTTCTGTGTGAGGCTGGAAATGAATTTTTATGTTTAGTGTAGACTAACTACAGTTTTAAAAGGGTTAATATAATTATACCCTTCTGTTTTGTTCCGCTTTTGCATCCAAAATACTTTACGCATAGAGGCACGTGTTAGGCGTGTCAATGGGGGATGGTATGGACGAAGCAAGGTAAATGTCGAGCTACGCAATGATAAATTATATCAACATCGGAGCAGAGCAAAAGAGAAAGGGAGAGAGAGAGAGAGTAATAAAAATATTACTGAGGACAGACATTAAAATCCTATGAATACTCTATGTGCATTCACGTCATCCCGGCATACACATTTTGAATTATGTGTTATGAAGTAAGCTGTATGTAAAACATAGAGCATGGAACCTCAATTATTAGGACGTTATATCGTCGGACTGTGGCAATATTATTCAAACTATTTTTTAAATATGAATCAGTTTTTGAATTTTTCATAAACACCTTGTTAAGAATTTATATATTACTGAATAAACAAAATGAGCCATTAATACTCGGTGCCGTATACATTCGAGCTTCTGGTGCGTAATAACAGAACTGGGAATAAAAAATATAAAGCATGTAACACAAATGAGTAACAAAATGTCCATGGTTTGCTCACCAATGGTAGCACGTAAGTACATACAGATTAATTCCTTTTGTTTGCCATTTCTTGATTTTCTCGAATACACGTTTACATGCGCATTCATTTTCCATAATCCGACTATATTTTGCGTTGTCTGCTTCTAGAATTTGTTTTCATGTTGCTATATCACGTTCAGATAAGCTGAATAAACTGAATTGGTTTCATGGTGAACGATTGTTACTGACTGCTTTAGAAACGATGATCCTGATGCTAAATGGATTCACTGCGATTCACAGTAGATATTGGGTTTGCGTCCGTCTGCTAAACACACCAGTTCGCTATTCAGTACCTTTCGGATTATTGTAGTCGTTGAAGGAGGGCATGTTCATAAAGTAGTGCAGTATTATTCCACCATTGCTCCATTCTGATAGTGCGATCATCTGCCATCCATCGACACTATATAATCGTAACAATTTACAGTTTCTTTCTACGAAACTAAAAAAACAAGAGCATGGAAGTAATGTGAAACAAAAATTAATTGATACATTATGCATATAAATTACAGTTATTGTTACGTGTAATAAGTAAGATGATTGAAAGCATCAATTTATTACCTGTGATCCTGTCATGTGGAGATATGACCGACTGTCACGACAATTGATTGTGAGAGATTAAAAGGAGAAATATGGGTCTGAAATTATTAAAAACAAGCCCGAACAGCGCAAGCGGGAAGTATTATTTTGTTATTTCGTGTCAAATGGAAAGAAAGATTTGGTTAAGAAAAAATGTGTAAGTTTATTATCTTATTTTATATCACAGAATGCTACTTTAAATTTTTTTTTCAAACTCCGTCCTTTTCATGGAGAGGTGCGTAAAAACGTTCAGAATTTGAGCTGTTGTGGTCCATTAGAATAAAAATATGATATTTGAATTGTTAGATCTTAGGAAGTTATTATTTGAAATACGTATTTGTTAAATATTCTTAAGTGAGTTACATTTTTATTGTTATCAGTTTTCTTCTGTTTCCGAATTGTTTCATTGTTTCTTGCTTACTACATTTGTATTAAACTCCAGTATATTTTATTCTTCTTAAGCTTTCTTTTTTCGTTGACTGCGTGAATTTACACCATTCATCTCTAACGGTTTTCAATTAATACAAGAGTACGAAAGCCGTCAGCCTGTTATATTCATAGCTTTCAGTGGATCTAACGAAAATTGTTTATTCTTCTTGTCATTAAAATGTGTTTTGCATTGGACAGGTAATGAATAAACTTCTTGAGTTTGCTGAAGTTAATTTATTATAAAATGTACGTGTGTTTGCAGAATTTATAAGCTTGTTTTCCCTCTTCGCTGCTTGTTTGTTGTGGCTGAGTATTGGATGTATTTTCTCATACGTTCCTGTGCTCACTGTTATTGGTTTTACGGCTTCTATTTTAGCGAATTCATAATAAAGAAGAGAGCAAATAAATACCGACATTATCAATGAAGAGAATTCCTGTTCGTTGTATGCGTTACATTTTAATCTCTGTAATGTAGTAATAATATTAATAACGATACTAATAGTAGTAGTAGAGATTAAATTGCTCAGTTTCCTGGCGTTTGCATCTTTGCAATTTGAATTTTTTATTTTGCTTTTTCGCTCATATTTACTAAATGAATTTCTCTTATGTTTGTCTTCTAAGTGATAACATAAATTTAAAGGAAGCATTACTTTTAAGACAGTACGTTTCAATTCCTTACAGCAGTTCTCAGTATTTCTGTATGTATAATAAATTGTGTAAGTTGTAGATATTGCTGGAGTCTATAGGCCAGAAAGTTGAATTTTACCCGCAATATATTGATCGTATTAATACGCCGCCGCGCTTCGTCGCGTTGCTCGACGGACCTCAACAACAAGACATTGCTTGTACACGAAATGTGTTGCTATCACATAACACTGCTCTACACAGCACAAACAAAGTGACATCGTCACGGCTTTATTGGTAATGATTCTAAAAACAGGTGTGGAACATTGCTACCAGACAAGCTGGTCTAAGCGGTATTGTTTCTGACGTGCATTCTGGAGGTGCTTGTTGCGAATTTCGACAGTGGTACCACGTGACAGGTTTTTGGTCGTCTCACTCGTTTCTGCCTTAGATGTGCGGAATAGTGCTTTAAAATCGGCCACAACCGTTTCCTTACACATATTTACGCTATGTTTTTCATCATAATCCAAATCACTCGATGTCATGTAACGAACTATTGACACAACTGTTCAACAAAATACAAATGAAAAGTAAAATGGTTCATCTGCGTGCCATACACAAGGATGAGTGTGTGGAGGTACGGATATAATTATTATTGACTTCAGGTACTTGGAGACGATTGGTCAGCTTTACATCCCGGCCGCTCTGTACCCCAGGGAGACAACTCCGGCTACCCGTTAAATTGGAGGCTGATTGAGCACCAGAACTTGAGTGAACGCTTTTGAGTGAGATAGTAGTAGCTTCAAAACGTTCTCGGAATTCGCTGGCATAATTTACAGTAACTGCTACTATGATTACATAAATGTACATTGACATCCTTCGTCGCCTTAGGGATGCGGGCAGGAGGAAACGCCCCGGAAAATGGCTATTCAATAGTTGGTTTCTGTTTCACGACAATGCTCCAGCACACCTGTCGATTTTGGTCAAGCATTTCTTAGCAAAGTATAATATGACAACACTGGAGCATCCCACTTACTCTCCTGACCTGGCTGCAACAGACCTTTACTTGTTTCTCGGAATGAAAGCTATATTGAAGAGAGCGCGCTTTTGTGATGCTGCTGACATCATTAAGAATGCTGCGGAAGAACTGAAAAGGTTTTCACGCTTCCAGGAATGTTTACAAAAGTTTACAGTCGCTGGCAGATATTGTGTATTTGCACATAGGGATTCTTTTGAAGGAAATGTAGCTTAAATGACTGTACTGTTCTGTATTTCTCAGAAATGAAGTGATACCGGGAATATTTTGAGGCTACAACGTAATTTGCTCTACAATAATCGAAGCACAACGTATCGACCCACGAGTCCTGGTTCGATTCCTTCTGTGTCCAGTGAATAAATAAATAAATAAATAAATAAATAAATAAATAAGTGCTTATTAAGAAGTTTTATTTCCTCACTTTACTCTGCCGACTTTGGAACAAATATTATGATGCAATCAGATTCAGTTGGGGGTTGAATGTAAATAATGATGTGAAGTGCAGTGATGTGGAGTGAACTGACGACATATGCGAAGCGAATTTTTTTTTAAGATCTGCGCGAAGGTACAGGTGACAATGCAGTCGACTGTGAACGGTAATCGCTCATATTCCTTATACAGGATGTATTATAAGGGCTGCCCGGAAAGTATCCAGCCATTCCGAATATCTCGAGAAATGATCGCGTGGCCTTGATGTAACTTAGCAGCTAAATTAATAAGTGTTACACAAATGTACGTCAGCACAATCTATTTATTCTATAGTATGACTGCATGTTTCGACTAGATGTTAGTTATCTTCAGGCCCCTACAATTACTTTACCAGATGCTTTGTCCACTTTGGGATCCCATAGTGTTTACAAGTGGATTACTTTTTTCTAGAGCTTTTAGAAATTACAGGGATATTGTTATTTTGCAGGCTGTGTTTAAGCAATGAAACCACTACAGCCTCCAGGAAGACCCCACCCAACATCACCGCGCGAACACTCCAAACTGTGATGTGACAACGGCATCCCACGGTTGAGCGTCCAGTGAACATCGACGCATTAAATAGGAAGGAGTTTTATGCTGTAGTGGTTTCATTGCTTAAACACAGCCTGCAAAATAACAATAACCCTGTAATTTCTAAAAGCTCTAGCAAATAAGTAATCCACATGTAAACACTATGAG
>Ga0123354_10005339_pt1 | contig 18641 bp, 8 predicted proteins | sample TergutLab28metaG_2_FD_97872 | JGI IMG/M metagenome (GOLD analysis project Ga0123354, IMG submission 97872) | Labiotermes labralis P4 segment gut microbial communities from Petit-Saut dam, French Guiana - Lab288 P4 | ecosystem: Host-associated > Arthropoda: Insects > Digestive system > Gut ...
ATAATACAAATTTGACCTCCTGATGATGAGCACATAGTGCTCGAAACATATAGAGGCATATAATAAACTTATTATAAAACAAGATTTTATGCATTAAGTTGGTTAATTACTAAGACTGTACTGAGATGTACGTTCAGCAGAACACCAAACAAAAATTGAAGATGAAGTCTTCTAGGTATACGGCACTGTCTGTAGGTGATCAGTTCCCGACACTGCAGTGGATGCAATGCCTTCATATTTACGGTCCTTCAGTTCAAGAAGTCTAGCCATTATTCTTGGACTCTTTGACCCTGAACATGAGGGCACTACGTTTCTTCAAAACGTTGCCAACTGCATACACAACGACACAGCCCTACATCCCTGAAGAATGAAATCTTCAACAACACCACTCTACAAACCTCAAATCGTTGAAACTAAAATTTACCTTACCGTGTTATTGTAGGCGAAGCGGTGGATAAGAGAGCCTATCTTTCCTCACTTCCTGATGTCATTAGTGTTTGGCTGTTTGACAAATATAGGATACCAGTTCGAATGCGGAACGCTTTGCATATGTGACCTTTCGACCCTTCTTTACCACAGACAAAGCATATATTTACTTTGTGCTGAAGTTCAATGACACTATTATTATCGCAAATTCTATTCAGTATCTTTTTCGTTGTTGGCTTGTGTAGGTCTACCTAAACCGATCTGTCCTCGCGCACATAAAGTCGTATTTACCGTAGGATTTTCTGACATCATTTCTGCCCTCGCTTGCTTGAAATCATTGCCTTCAAGTGTTTAGATATGATATATTATGATTTAATATCTCTCTCACTTTCTCGTGAATTGTACCGAATTGGCTTGTTTATTGTAGTTTGGTGTAAGCCTTATACAGGTAAGCGAAAATTCTCTGGGCATCATTTGATGGGGAAGAAATAAATAATTTCATTATGTGTATCTCCGACATTGAATTGGAAGGATTTTTCGTAAAAAAAGGTAAACGAGCAGAAGCATGTCTACATTCCAGTGAGAGTAATTAGGAATACTGTACATTCATTCACTATATCTTGCACTCTATCCTATGTCCTACATCGGACAGGTGCACAGGAACGTTTGCTTACCCTGACACTTTGATATTTATCGCTCAATTGCGAAAATTATTTCTACTACTTTTACTCATTTTACTGTTAGTTTTGTACATTGGGGACCTGAATACAGTTTAACGGCCCCTACATTACACATGTCGTTCTTCGAGATGTTCTGCATAATTAATTAGACTGATACAGCAGTTATTAGTAACGGAGCAATTCAAATCTGTGTAGCTGAATACCAGTCAATGAACTTTTCATCCGTTCTGTGGAAGAATTTAGCCCTATTCCAAACCAGTCAAAATCGTCGAATTTTTATTTCATTTTATTTTATATAATTCTTCGTCATCACCATATCATCATCATCGGAAAAAAGAGGTGGGGTTGATACTGAAAGTGTTCTCTAATTATTATAAAGGTAACCTTAATTATATTGTTTTGAGTTTATCACTTGTTTTTAAATTTTGTAGTATCTAGAGGAAGCGTCGGAGAGACAAATTTCCTGTACAAAGTACAACAATTAAAAATTTCGTTCTCACCTACCAAACACATCGCGTCTCAATAAAAAAAGATCACTTGGTTAATGTTGTAGGAATAGAGAGCGAAACAATCGCTGTCTGTTAAAAGTTATTATGCAACCCATAAATATACTGACGTCCAATCAAGTGGTAGCACTGTAGTCCGTACTGTGTTTGGATTCAACAACTGCTGAAGTCAGGCTATAACACTCACAAATACAACTCAATATTCTCACCTTCTTCATTTAAAATATATGACCAAATCTATGGAAGTCATATAGGCGTAATATTCAGCATATCTGTAAAGATCTGATGTCGTTTAATAGGTCAAGTTTCTTACCCGCTACTCAAGAGCGCCACGTGACACATCGTGATGTGTCGCTGGTTTTACAGTCCTGATTATGGTCGTGTCAGTTCAAGCATATCGAAAGAGCATTATCTGTACAGTTATATTTGATTACATACAATTTCCTTGTACATCTGTCGCTGTCGCGCTGTTAGACCCCTTACCACCAAAATGAATTGCTGCCCGAATAGATCATACTGATAAATCGAAAGATTCTGTAATACAAGTTGCCATCATATCGAGCAGACCTACAGACGCTGTGCGTAACACGCAATACAGTGGGTCTTTTAATTGACACAGTTACCACAGTATTTCACTGAATCAAATCGTCGTCTTCCATTGGAAACTCTGTTGGTTCGTCCTTTGTTGTTATGTAAATGTCTTTGACATTCAGAGGACCGTGCATCGTGATATATTCTTATGATGAAAGCCAACGAAATGCACTATTTCTCAAATTTATTTGATAAAGTACTCTACCTATTTCGGACATGTCCACTGTCCATCATCAGGAGTATCTGAACACTGTATATACGCAATAGGTATTTGTCATGCTGGTTCTTCTGGCATCTGCTAGAGTGGTCAGGACCTGACCACGCTAGCAGACGCCAACAGAACTAGAATGACAAATACCTATTGCGATTATACAGTGTTGAGATACTGCTGAAGATGGACAGTGGACCTGTCCGAAACATGTAGAGTACTTTGTCAAATAAATACGAGAAACCGTGCATCTCGTTTGCTTTCATTATAACAATATAAATAAGTCTGTTGCGATGGGTTCAGCCCGCTGTTGCTTGATATCACTGCCACAATAGACTAGCTGTATCGATTTAGCTTTTCCATTATCGTTGGCTACGCATTAATAGAACGGTATCCTTACCATAGACATCACTGTTACGGTGGACTGAATGCACTGCCATATATCCTTAAAACTTTTGGTCAGCCTTCTGACAACTCAGACCCCATTTATTAGAGGTGACATTATCACAGAATATGCAAACATCTGTGGCTTCCTCGCTGAATTTCCATATGCAGATTACAGTCGACTAGCTACTCCTCGACACTTCGACCATTTACTGGGAGTATTAACTGTCGCGTTTCTAATTTTCAGTAGTATTACCTTTACTACAGGATTCGCAAACTGGTCTAGGCCACCTCACATACCAGTTCCATATCTTCACCTCAGTCAACTCGATAGGTTGGTACTTAACGGAGACTATTATCAGTCAACTTTCTGGTTTCCATCAGAGATACCATTACCACGGGATTCGGAAGTGTCTTTCGACTGCCTCACAAATCTGCATATCCTAGGAGTAACTACCTACAACTCGTCATATCGATGATAGTGTCTTCGTTCGATATTCTGATTTGCGCTAAAGATACAGTTATCGTAGGATGGGCACATGTCTTTTGGCCGTCTCATGAAGTTCATTACCAGGCCCGGCCCTGAAGTGGGAGGTAGGAGGAGCACATATTAGCTGTCTGTTGATGTTGGTGTTGCATGCCCATAGCTGCGAGGTTCTGGCGCTGGTACGCCATGTTGCTGAGTAGACTGGCCGTACTGCTGCACGCTGATTGTTGTTGCTGCTGCTGGTGCTGTTGGTGCTGCTGTTGTTGTTGCTGCTGCTGCTGCTGTTGGTGAGTCAGCCCGGAACTCGCAGGGCTGTGTGAGCAGTGTGTAGCCCCCGCACCTGCTGTCTGTGGCGACTGACCACTGCCGATTCCTGACCGGCCCCCTCCACCAACTGAACCGTCCCCAGTTCCTGAACACGGCTTACCGTCTTTCACAAGCACCGGGACTGCGACTCTCCGCGGCGAACTCTGCGCCTGTAACATAACATTAGTCATGTCTGGTTATTCCTGATTGGGGCTCCGCGTCCATCAGCACTGTCCCCGGTCCGTGAACACGGTTTTCCTCATTTGACGAGTAGCGGAACTACCACTCTTTGCGGAGAACTCTGTACCTGAAACATGACATTGATCATGCATGGTTATTCCGTTGTATTAGAATTCTGTATGAACTTCAGGGACTGTGCAGGGTCGAAGGGAATTTGGCACAGTAGACGACAGGTAGAGGTCTATGTAGAGGAGGCAGTTGTAGTGTATCATAATGTTATCCAAAGCTTTTCCTCGACAGAGAAACCTCAGACAGGATAGCAGGTATTCCTGTCGAAATGGGTGCCTGCTTGACGCGATTTACCTCAGTGATAACTCACTCAGTCATGACGCATAACGAAGGGCCTCGTTAAAGTAAAACTTTAAGGCCATGAAATCAAATTAAGGACGTTTGTGAAGACGGTGATAAATATTCGAGTTACATAACAGAGAAATTTATCCGCTGAGTAAGTATTCAGGAATATTCTCAAGAGAAACTGTAGGTCCTCATGGGGTCAGTTACAGGCAGAATTCTTCTCTGAAGATACTTATTTGTGGTTTGTTTAACGACATTCTGAGTAACTAAATCTAGCGCTTATTATGTCGATAACAGCATGATAGTGAATAACTAATTAGGAAGATGTGGAGGCTTCGGAGGTGGTCTAATTTACAGTGATATCTCGTCAGTTTCCTGCAGCGACTAAAGAAAACGACGACAGTGTTACTCAAGATAATCTGTGTCCCGGTCCATATTCAAACTGAGCACCTTCTTAATACAAACCAGAAGCGTTTCTTCCCAACTTAGCCGGTGGTGGAGTTGTTCGATATGTCTGACATTCTGACAAGATGCTGGTTGGCGTGCTGCTGTACAGAAAGTGTGCGGTGGCTACAACCCGAGAGCCAGGGTATCATAACCCATATAGCTGCTGTTTTCTCCAGAGCTTCTGAACGAACTGTGAAGCCCACCCACCCTTGTATTCAGTGGGCACTGCGGAATCTTTGAATGGGGCAAAGCGGCCGGGGCATGATTTTGACTACTCACGTAATCTAATGTTGAGGTTCTTCTCTGCTACCGCGCATACTTTATGGCCTACACAGTGACAAATTTACTCTTATTTTACGCTTTTCTTATATCCTAGCCCATGAAAAGCCTTTTGTGTTTACAGTTAACATGACTAAAAAGAAAATTTTCTGCTTCCTTTTCTCCTTGTCACAGTACCAGCATTATTACATTTTTAATGACTGAGTCCGGAGACCGCGGTGGCACAGTGGTTAGGGTGCTGTGCTACAAATCGGAAGGTCGTTGGTTCGATCCCAGATGGTGTCATTGGAATTTTTCATTGACATAAAACCCTTCCGATCGCACAATGGCCCTGAGGTCGACTCAGCTTCTAACAGAAATGAGTACTAGGAGCATTTCCTGGGGGTAAAGGCGGCCGGTGCGTAAGGCTGACAACCTTACCACCATCATGTGCCGTTGTCATGAAATCTGGGAACCTTAACTTCGTGGAACCCTCTGGGCCACTCCAGGCCTGTAATGGGACTGCTTTACCTTTATGACTCAGTGTAATATACAAGATTTCTTGTTTGGTTGGCATAGACAAAAAATATGTGAGATTTGTATTGCTATATCATTGATTTATTCTTTAATTATCTATATTCGCTGTTCTACGGAATTAGCGATAGGCTACAGCAGAACTCTAAATGGATAACTGTGAAAGTTGAACAGGAAATTACGTTGAGAAATGTGTCAGTTCACTACTTCAACACTGGGCGTGAGAGGATTTTAATCAGTTTGAATCCATGACCTCCTAAGCACCAAAGAGTAGCTTGGGAGGTCCGAGAACACAGTCCTGTATAAGTCTGTAGTTTAACGACCCTGTAAATTCCTACATTCACACAACGTCGATAACAGATAAATGACTGAGTACGGAGAAGTGGTGGCATGATAATGACAGGGGAAAACCTAAGTAGACGGAGAAGAAGATTGAAAATATCCGTAGGTCTGCAACATTAAAATGACTCACGTTCGTATCTTTATATCCTGGACTTTTCTCGGATGGTCATGCCATTTTATTCGCTGTGGCCACACAATGTTACTGTACATAATTTTACATAGTATCACTGTCAATAGGACCATCACACTCCTATGCAAATCTTATTATTTATAGTCTACATCTGAGTTGATATCGTGCATGTTGAATTTATGTTTCGTACGTAACCTCAAAATGTCATCCATTCAAAACATTTCATAATTTTTTATTTAAAAACATTCTGTACACATTTGAACAGAGGCATCACGATGTGCTTATAAACGTAATATAATATTAAATAATGTACAACCACTTTATTACACAAGGTAATTACATAGGCGACATGTTTCGACTATTGATCAGTCATCTTCAGGCCTATTTTGTCAATTGAGTCACAAGATGCTATGGACACATTGGGATCCCATCGTGTTTACATTCATGGAATACATAAAAGTGATTTAATTTTTATGTATTTTTATCCCAATGTGTGCATAGCATCTTGTGACTCAATTGACAAAATAGGCCTGAAGATGACTGATCAATAGTCCAAACATGTAGCCTATGTAATTACCTTGTGTAATAAAGTAGTTGTACTGACGTACATTATTTAATATTATATTACATTCTGTACACAGTTTGACGATATTCGTCAAGTGTCTACGTAGTATACACACAGTTTTGTGTTCCTAGACATGAGTGTTAAGATGTGTAATGACACGTCTTTTTTGTTCATTTATGGATCAGATTAGTTTTGATTATTTTGGATTGCTGTTTGATTGTTGTCGATTAATATCAAAGGCAACTATGATAACGTCAGTAACGGAAGCAGTCCTAATGAATGTAACAACGTTTGTAAATAGTCTGTCATTTTATGCCGAGGTTAACCAAACTTTCTTATGCAAGGCAGAATTTAGTAAAACGCTGCATTATAAACTCCACGAAGGTCCGCCCAGTGGGGCCAAGTGGTTACTTGCAGACGGACAGACAAGACGAATCTAATAGTCACTTTTCGCAACTTAACGAGCGCGCCCAGAAACCTGTCCCAGTGCAAATTCATGCAACCCAAATTTTACGTCGATTGTCCTGGGGTTAAATCCGTCCTCTGCCTTGAGAGGCTGGTGATAAACTGCCTGAGCCTTTGCACGACCCAACAGACCTATATTAGAACTAGGTTTCTTTTATTAACTTACTGGACTCCGTGAATGGACTAACGACCTTCGTAACAGCTATATGTGTTGTTCAAATTATAATGAAAACTCGCCCCAGCCACGTGTCTAATAAATTATATCCGGAAGAAACACTAGTCACGTTCGATAATGCATATCACTAACAATCCTAATTGTTAAATTAATTATGATGCGCCGACTCCAAACCTTGACACAAACATTTTGCATAACGTCACTTATTTTTAGGAAAACAGTATGATTACTGGCAGTTTTCTTTCATAGGATATGGGGTATATCCAAAAATGAACATATATGAGTGGATGTTGACAGAACTGGCGAAAAGAGACTGTGTATTGTTAATAATATCGTGTTCTGATATGGAATAAAATTTTATTCTCGTCTAAATAAAGTTATTATGTGAAACTGCCTAATACATTTTATGTACATTCACATACGTCATGATATACCTTGCATAGAAGTGCGAGTAATAGGAGACTAAACAAAGGAGTGTGCGCGTTGCACTTTGGGCTGTACCATTGTTGTGTTTAGCTTATGAGATTTAAACAGAACGTCTTCAGTCTTTATACGTTATCCAAGAAACGTTAAATTAATTATCTCCCTTTATCATAGTACTCGTACAGCAATTTGTGTTTGAGGCTTGAATATCGTTTAAAATGAGTCATTCTAGCAGCAGGGACGACAGAGCGCTGACAACCTTCAGAAAGATTCCGGTTTGAGTGTAGGCTGTCTGAAGGTCGTCATTGTGGGGTGAGTTTAGACATTTCTTAAAACGTCAGATGTGTAGGACACATTAAATTACGCAATATGAACACAGCTGTTACACGTCAATATGTACTTCTACTTGCAAAGTCATTTGAATAAACTATCATGACGTCACAGTCATCTCCTTTATTTGTAATTCATTGAAGCGTGAAATTAATATTCACGCTGCACCAGGCGTTTCGCTGGAAAGACTGTACTACGAATGAACGTCTGACATTGACCTAATCACTTTGCATTTTTTGTAAAGTAAAGGTAAACAGTAACCCCAGCACATGATACTGATCATGCATTAAGACTAAGAAGACAAATATTAGTAATAACAAATAATTAATAGGTAGAGTAATTACAGTCAATAACACAACAATGTATATCTAATTGATGTTTATTAGAAGATGATAAACACTCTTACAGCATAGAAATATTTCGGATGAAAAACCTGATGATGGCCAATAGTGGCCGAAACATGTAGTTTTTTATCATCTTATAATAAACATCAATTAGATATGCGTTGTTGTGTTATTGACTGTAATTACCCTACCTATTAATTACTACACACAACGGGGAGGGCATATTTGAGAATTATTAATAATATTTAAATAAATTGTAGTGCCAGCCTTTGTCATGTGATTATTTAAATTACTTAAGGGGTTTTATTATAAGCTGTAAAAGTAATCAGAGAATGTCTTGTTCTTTATGTAACCATAATCGCTGACCAACGCATGTGGTCCAACAATTCACAAGCTTTCTAATTCCATCAGAAGGAACTTGATGTTTAAGGTTTATTCTTTGATTAAACCTTAAGACATTCTCATTTTGCTGCTGCTACTAACTGCCCACTTCAGATGCAGTCCACTAATCCTGACAGTTTATGTTGTTCCAAGCACAGTTCGTGACCCGACCCTTAATATTAGAACATGTTGCAATAGGTGACCAAACAGAAGGCGAATCATGAATAATACTCCAGCACTTTCCTTTAAATGTTTAACCAGTTCCTCATATTTTTGTTACATACTCTGCCATTAGCGCTACTTAATTCTCATTCTTCCCTACATTTTGCACCCCTGTACTATAAACATCAAATCGCAGGCCTTGTGTGTCTTTTGTGCATTCTGTCACTGAAGCATATGTGTTAAAAGTTTATTATCATTTTTCAAATAAAATTAAAATCTACTAGTATGAAAGAACTTGCTAAATATTCCGTTAGCTGCAGTGGTGCTTTAATTGTGTTTGTTAGGTCAGTACTGCTTTTTTTTACATTTCGCCCAATCATAGCACTCATATATATATATATTCTATTTCCTGCGAGTGTAGAATGTGGCGTCGATGGTACGATGATTAGTAAACTATGAATTGGAAACGTTTTGAAAAAAATCTTTCTTGTCCTATCCGAAGTACTAAAACGGTATGTGTTGGAGGGAAGGAAGAAGACTGTGGAATTCCTCAGACAGAATGTCCGATGTCCCACTTAGATTCAAACTGCGTGTTTCAGACTGCAAATCTAGGACCACTTCGCTAAACCGCCCTGCTCCCTCCCTACAGTCCATACTGCATCAATAATCGATGTACTTTAGACCGTCTGTTATTTTATCCACTCACAGAGCCATATTATATACTCCGTTATTCATTCTGATTAGGCTTATACGAGTATCAGATGTGAAATTATTATTTTGTTATTTGATTCGGTAACCAAATCATTTATTCCTAATGAATTATTCTTAATGTTGCTGACGTTGAATTCATCATCCGTAAATAAATTATAAAAATCAACAAAAAAATAAAGAAAATTACCAAACATATATTTGAGTAGATATTTTTTATGAAACTGCTACAGTATTGTTAGATATCGCCAGACTGAATGATGATATTGGGACGGTGGGTCCAAAGTATGCTAATAACTCTTGTCGCAATTTTCTTGGTATGGCCACAACCCTCTCCTTCTTACATCACAGTAAATAAATGTAGGAAGCTTTTCTTTGTACAGGTTCCTCATCAGAAAATTTTTTTTAATGTGTTACTTAAATTTATTAAATGGTAAATAGCAAATGCGTTTTCGCAAAGCGTGTTGTTTGGCAATTAGGAATTACTCTTTTGTTTATTGTACTAATGCATGTGCATTTACTGAATCAACATTCGTCAATTTCAATACGCACATGTTGTCGATTTTTGTGTGAACGTGCGTGTTCTGAATGTCTTAAGAATTTTGTAGCTTGTTGCTGTGGTACAATCTGGTGTGTTCATCGTTATGTTATTATTCTGCCCAATTTATACTGGAGAAATAGTTAGTCCACAAGAATTTGGAAATTACAATTTGAATTTATTCATGTAGCTTTAGATACAACTGAAGGTAATGAAAGTGAGAGATTGTGTGTCACATTATATTTCTTTCTCCATAGCCTGCTAGCTCCGCAGTGTTTACTTTTGAAAGTATTATAGTCTTCCTTAGATTTGCATATCATGAAGCCTGGGATGGTAACCCTACAATTAAGGTACCAATGTTAGTAAATATCGATAATACGTTGCTTTGTGTATTTTGGTGAGTGCTCAGTCTATGCACGTTTGAACAGCACGTTGTAAACTTCATTCATATTACCAGAAATGTAGACACTGTCGCCACCGACGTTATTAGTAAACCCTTCACACACGGGGCGTAGATAATCTAAGAATTTACTTAGATCCTTAATTAAACGCCAAAAAGAAAAATACGTACTTATGTTTTGTGCAAAGATGTGAACGTTTCAACAATTGCGCCCGGTTTTCAGACACTTTCCAATGAGTGATAAAATTGCAGTGGTCGGTTTTCGTGACGTTTCTCATTTCTTGGGAGTGTAGTTTCAGCATTCCCCGAAGTTTTCTCACACATTATCCTCAAAGACGCTAAGTAACTTTAATTTATGGAATGTACTGCAGATCTAGTTGTAGTTGTTCAAAGAATTACGAACATCTTTTTCCATGTTGATTCTGTTCAGCCAATTTAATGGATGTTGATGATAAGTACGTATTTTTTAAAGAATGAATACATATGTTTTCAAAATTCCGTAAAGTATTTATCGACGTAAAGAAAATAAGAAAATTCATTTCTTCAAATATCAAACATTTTTAGGAGATTTGTACTCCTGATTTTTTAAATATAATTTTACGATTATATTCCCTTTCATTCTGTCTACCTTTTATGTCCTGCATGACCCTTCGTTCTCGTTTCGGCAAACTCAATATTGAATCATATTTTCTTCTAAACGTGGTAAAAGGTAAAAGGAAAGCAATCCCATTACAGGTCTAGAGAGGCCCTGAGGATTCCAGGAGGTTGAGCCTCCCAGATTTCAAGACAATCGGCACATGAAGGTGGTAAGTTTGTCAGCCTTAAGCACCGGCCACCTTCACCCCCTACGAAATATTCCTGTTCCTCATTTCTGTTAAATGCTGAGTCAACCCCAGGACCATAGTGTGGCCAGAAGGGTATGTCAATGAAAAAGTCCAATGACACCATCGGGAATCGAACTCGCGACCTTCCGGTTTGTAGCGCAGTGCCTCAATCAACTGCGCCACCTCCTTCTAAACGTGGTACTCTTTCAAAATACATATTTTTGTAACAGTGAGGCAGACTGTGCATCTGGCGTGTTTAGAATTTTGAAGAAGCCTTCTCATAGTTTTTAACCGCAGGTTTATTTCTTCTTCTTTGGATATTTTGACGACCCGAAATAGTTCTTTGTTTAAAGCTAGACTTGTCTCCTCCCACTATATGCCTGTTTATAGATTGAGAACTCTTGGAACACTGGAGCATTAAATGTGTTGAAAGAGCAGGACCCTAGCGTACCAGAATTCCGAGGACAACGTCAATGAAAACGAAAAGTAACAGTTTTACGTCCAGTGCAGAATTAAAGATATGGGGTGTGGCGGAATGGAGAAAGTCTCTCCAACAGAAGTCTCAAGTAGAAGTTCACACTTCACACTGACATACACGACAGGGCGGGTTGCTGGGTAACGTGATTTGTGTCTCCTAGGAGCTTGGAATTTTAATATGAACATCTCATATTACCTAACAGCATACGACAGCAGGGGGAGCATAGTTTGCTCTGTAATCTTAATATTGGGGTAATATCTATAGCTTATGTTAAACTGCAGGAAAGAAAACGGAACATAACGACTTGCTGCACAGACCAACATTCTCCACTAGTTAATTTGTATTGCCTGCGAATTGTATTATTTCGGGTAAAAGTCGGGGAATAATACCAGCAACTCATTTCTTCGTAAATATCTTCTACAATTTTTATGACACAACTTTTATACTTGCATTTATAGAAAGCGAAATTTTCTGAGTTTAAATATTTGCCAGTTTCAGATATTTCTAACATTTAATTAAAAGTGGTTTTCTACAAAAGATCAAGAAACATTGTTATGCAGGAATGAGGCAAATTATGCAAATATGTGTTTTGATATTTGCATAAAGCCCAACACACTCTAAATCCCTGAAGCTTCGACACAACTGAGCACAGTAACGGTAATACATTTGAAAGGCGGAAGGCACTTTAAGAACTGTTTCTTAGAATTATCAAGAGAAAAATGAACACAGCACACTGAACTAAAAAATTAACTTGAATATAATTGATTTGAATTAAAAAAAATAACTTGACTCTCAAGCTTTTAGGAAAACAATTAAAAATGTATAAATGCATGCACCTCACGCCAGTGTCGCTTAGTGAAGCACAAACCTCTATACAGGGAGCATAAACCGCCCATCAAAATAATATGTTTCGCACTTCTAATGATATTTTGCCATACTCAAATGTAATGATTCCACTAGTGCTGATCTTTCTGGCACGCCCGTAGGCTTCGCGCTCACCCCAATGCATGCAGCATCCTTCCTATTGACCTTGGGTATTAGGCGTGTTCAATTAGTCACGAAAAGGGCCTATTAGCTTTGCTGTGTCTGTCCGTCTGTCTGTCCGCATATATCAACTCGACTCCCACTGGTCGGATTTTCGTGAAATGTAATGCTGGGGACTTTTATTGACTTTGCCGAGGAAATTCCGGTTTGGTTAATATCGGACAAACTATCGGGCAAAAAACTGATGTAAAATCGATATTCTCCAGCGAAATTGTATTAGGGTGGCCGAAGATGTAGAACGAGTACGATGTACGTATTTGATATCTTTACAACATCGTTACTGCAGTTAATTGGCAAAAGAATATTTATATTGTTGACAGCAAAGTGTAGGTGAACAAAACAATGAAAACTCATTGTTGTGTCTCAGTATCAAAATTCAATATTTATATGGCTGACCGCGATATGTAGCTCAGCAACACAACTAGAACTCACTTTTGCTTTTCCCTTGCAACGATCCATTTTCTGCGTGTACTGGTGACAGCGATAGATAGTTCAGTAGAACAAAGAAACACTTTCTGTATTCGTTACATTGTTGACATTGACTAATGTAGCTCAACCAGTGGATGGACTGAAATGTTTTTACCAGCCAATGGTGTCTGTGAGATGACATTATGACTGTTTGAATAGATGTAAGTATGTCTTATATCTTAGACAGCATTGTTAGGTTTCGCAACATTTATCCATCCTTGTGACAATAATTTTGGACATTAAGGATTTCGTAATGCCTTTCCAGAATATTGTCTTCAGTAGATGTCCACTGCTATACTCCAAGCAAGATTTTCTAGGCTTCAAGAAACGTTCATCGTATGGCTGTATTTCATGACTAAAATGCGCTTTAAGGCATAACAATTATATTCGCGAGTTTTCGTTAACATCAAGTATGAAGTTTCGAAGTGGCTCCGATGTCGATCCATCTATATAATCATTACAGATCAGCTGGGTCTTGGCATGAATGTATGTGGTATAAAAGGTATTCAAAAGCAGTCTGCAGATATAAGACACTGTTTTTGGAACCACACTGATTGTCCGTAACTCAGAATTGCACTATATCTTAAATAGATTCGCCGTGTTATAAAGTGCGATTGAACTCTCTTGGTTACTAGTCACATCAAATCCCACCTGCTCTTAAGTTTTTCTGCAGATGAAGTTAGGACGACATGTGTTCCTGTGACATCCTATTACCTTACTGTCTTGAGACTTGCATTTTACTAACAAGAATTATCTGAAAATTTTGAGAACAATTTTGTACTGCTGTGGTGAACCCACCACTGGTGCTCCTGAACTGATGTAGGCCTACTATTGTTCCTCTTGTAGCTTTCATAACTCCTGCTTTCCCTTGATTTGCTTTACTCGTGGTGTGGCAAGGAACGGCTCATGGGAGGTACGTGTACATAAATGGAAATAATTGATGTGGTTACCTGCTGTTTTTTCTTGATTCTGAATTAGAGATTTTCTCTGCTTTATATTTCCTGTGTGCATAAAAAAATCTCATAGAGATATATTTAATATTATTATTATCATCATCATCACATGAGTAAATTTATATTCAACAGATATATTCCTCTGAATTTTGAAAAACTCGCATGGCGATACTTGTCCCACTTCAGTGACGGTTGTACTGGAAAAGACAGTTTTTATTCCTTACAATATGCGTGGCCCAACGAGTACAGTTAATCAGCTGTTCATATTGAACCACTAAAGATAATTGTATACCGAGTCTACAGACACCTCGCAAAGTATGTCTGTCTGTATGCACAAAGACATAATATTGCTCACAACTTGCAGCGCTATCAGAAATTCAGCCTCTCAAATTCACCTTCAATAGAGACACATTCATTTCTCGTGGCTCAAAAATTACATATCAATGTTGAAAGGGCATTCAAGGCCACAGAAAATCGTAGCCGACAAAAGAGGAACAAACATTTCGGAAAGTTTATTACATCGTTTGGTGTAACCGTGAGTTGGCTTGAATTATCCAAATGGCGTTATTACCCGCTTGGCGTTAATCGACCAAGTTATCCTATGTACAGGTGAATAATCACTGCCAACAGTATGTGTAGAAATTAGCATTCTATTTATTTCAGTATTTCACAAACTTTGTGCACAAAATTTGTTTCACAATAAGTTTTATTTCATGCCTCTACATGTTTCGAGCACATGTACTCATCATCAGGAGGTCAAAATTGCATTACACAGCCTCTGGTATCATCACACCTATAGGTGTGATGATACCAGAGGCTGTGAAACAAATTTTGTGCACAAAGTTTGTGAAATACTGAAATAAATATACTGAGATGCATGGTCAGCAAAACGTCAAAATTAGCATTCTATTTGTTACTATACTTTTTGATCACATGATATCAGCAGTAGGTTACTGCTAACAACCTGAATGTGTAAGCAGTGCATAGCATTAATATTTTAAGGAAAGGTTGTTCGTAAAATTAAACGTAACTCGAAATTATATTTTCAAGTATTTATGTCTTTATGTACTTATAGTTCAACTCTGTTAATTACTTTTACTTTTAATTTCTTAGTTTCCACAAAAATATGTTTTATTTCCTTTTAAGTGTTCAATAACTTATCGTAATTCTCCTTCATTCATTTTGTTTTTTTATTAATTGTACACAACGATCATATTAAACTTTATAATGATGCCAGTACAGACAGGGAACACAATACGCGTTTTGTGTTCAAGAACATTACTTCGGATTTAAGCATTTCAAACTTATTGACATTCAAGTAGATTCTTATAATGAACCTAATTACAGCGATGGAAATAATGCGTGAAGTACTGCATTATTTTAATTCATTATATCAGATCTAATATCTTCATTATACAGAATCCGGGATCGATTAGCCAGTATATTAAATAAACCTGGCATTCCCAAAATTATCTCCTTTACACAGCATTTTATCCGGCTGTGGGGCTTACCCAGCCTTCTGTTTAGTTAGTATGGGGATAGAGCAGCCGGGAGGTAAAACAAACCGGCAAACACCATTTATTGCGGGAGTTAAGAATGAATAGATTTGTGCCTCTACCAAAGCACCTCCATATGTCTGCAAGGTGTGGTAATTAATTAAGCGCAAGAATAACTTTAACTAATTATCACACATATTATGACCATTTCGAATAATGTCCGACTAAGAAATGAATGGACGTGTACTGAAGCTTTTATAATACAAACACAAAGTTCATGGAAATACCCAAGACGCTTACTTTCTTTCAAGTGTTTTCTTTTGTGCAGAGTCCGGCTGAAGCTATGAGTAAAGAGTTACGTAATTTTGCAGCCTCTCTCTTGGCGGAATTTGGCAGTCACTCGCAGAGATTTGTAATTATATAATAGTTATTGCACGTGGCGTCAATACTTCCCACCGTCGCAATGTAAGCAAACAAGAAGCATTTTCTCAAAGAGCTTAAAAGTAACTGGGGCCTATATTACTCCTTACCATACTCATTTTCAAATTTCAGTTAGGACGGTAATTGGTTACTTGCAACAAACGGAGAAAAAGATAATGAAAACATCCGTGTTTTGCGACATAACTCTTGGAAAATGAGTTCTGAGCAAGCATTGGATAGGAGGCTCAGTAGGCTCAGTGGGTACCTGAGCCGGTCTGTACGTGGTGGCGTCGACAAAATTGCCTACTCACTCGGAAATTCTTCACAAAGCAGTTACAGGAACTCGCCGCTGTAAAATAATCGCAATTACGCGTCAATATATAGCTGCGATAAGACAGTGATTTTAAACGATTTCAAATGTCTCAAATTCCTTGCAAAAAAATACTACAGCATTTTAGTTAATTATAGATAAAGTAGGATTTAAAAACAGGAGCTCTTCTATGCAAATGCAGCTTTGCGTTGTGTCTTTCAGTTAAATGTATGCGTGAAAGATTTGAAATATCTCAAACCTTGAGGTATAAAGGTAGAGCCTATCGTATTAGGTCCATCTTTCCAACGTATTGTGTCTTTTCATAATCACTTTAATGAGGGATAAATACAGAGTGCTCCAATAGAATGTTATAATTTCCAGCTCGTTGTTTTGATGAATCTCGTTTAATGTAAGAAACACAAATATTACGGAGAATCGTTACTAAAATGTCATTTTATATATGATCTTTACTTTTAAAACTTACGTTCCGTAATTGCTGTCTCTGACATTCAGTGCACTCTTACAATCATTATCGAAATTAAATTTTAACTCTTTGCAACAGAGTTTTGTCTGTGGCTGTAATTGCGAACATGATGTGCTCCTTCAAAGCACCGCGTGTACGAGGTTTATTCGCGTACGCTTGGGCTTTCAAGTATGCCCAGGAATACAAACGGGCATAGAGGGGACAGGATAACTGGCCGGCCAGGCGATATCCCAGAACGAGCAACGATGCGCCCGGGAGACATGTGTCTGCAACAGTTTATTGGTGCACGTGGTGGGTGCCCCGCAGCAACGGCTTCCTGTAACAAAACTCTGCTTTGGCGTTGTCAGCATCCACGTTTAACGTCTCCAGCTTTGCTCGATGTCGTGTTGAACTCAAGGTCACTGTACAGTGGCCTGATTCAAAGAAGTCAAGTGCGTGGTTCTGACAGTCGGTCCTCCATACCAAACGGTAGCTCCCGAACCATGTAGAGGTTTCTAAAACGCTTAACGTAGTTGCTCATCTCTCCAGTATCTGTAATTTTTTTATTAACTTATCCAGAGAGGTGAAAGAGTGCATCGTCGGACTTCGAAGTGCCCTGACTGCTACATCCATCAGACGCCTGCAGCCAGTAACATTTCCTACTGCTTCGTGCACTAAACGTTTGCACCGTTATATGAAAATGCACGAGTTACCAATCACGATTCCGCCGATGAAGTACATTGGCTGCAGTTGAATTCGAATTACTCGCCTTCTATTGGCACATCCTTTATGCTTCCCCCTTCCCATGTTCCATCACAACATGTTTGTACCAATGGTATTGCAGCTATTAATTCAAGTAATTCCATGGGGCATTATCGGCTATCAGAATCTCGTGTAGCCATTTAAGTAGTCTACATATTTCAGGCCTTTCACTGAGCTCGAATTTTCTTTACCTCGTTCAAACGAGCACAATAATGCCCCTTTTTCGAGGTAGCTAAGTCCACTCTACACCCACCTTATTTCGTAATTCTTAAAACCAAATTGATTTGTTATTGTAACACTTTGGACTCCATTCACACGAGCCTCAGCAATGTCGTAGGATATGGCAAGTATGAATCTCTAGTGGAAAACCTTGGCTTCCGTTTAACAAGGAAATCCTTCTACTCGGCGCAGCCAGGATTGCTCAGAAGGCATAGCGCCTCGGCGCGGGATGCAAGGTTCAGGGTTCTAACGCCGGTTGGAGCCAGGCTTTCCGTACCTGTCCAAACCGGCCCTAAATCCAACCCGGCCTTCTCTACAACGGGTACTTCGGCCGGATAGTGGCGCTAACCACCCACTCCGATGCAGCTCCGAGGTTTAAGAAATCGTAGAACTATAACTGTATCCTGAATGAAGGCATCACGATGTGCTTGAAAATCAATTAGTATTACACAAACGTACGTCAGCACAATCTATTTATTCTAGAGTAAGGCTACATGTTTCGACTAGACGTTAGTCATCTTCAGGCCCCTACAATTTCGTTACCAGATGCTTTGTCCACTTTGGGATCCCATAGTGTTTACATTTGTGGATTACTTATTAGCTAAAGCTTTCTAGAAAAGTTATAACTACAGAGTGTGTTATTTGCAGACTGTGTTTAAGCATTGAAACATTAAAGCATAAAAATTCCTTCCTTTATAGTGCGTTGATGTTCACCGGATATTCAACTGTGGGATACCGTTGTCGTGTTACGGTTGATGTTGGGGTATTTCTGCTTTCCTTATTTGATACGGAAAGCAGAAATACCCCAACATCAACCTAACACGACAACGGTATCCCACAGTTGAATATCCGGTGAACATCAACGCACTATAAAGGAAGG
>Ga0123354_10005340_pt1 | contig 18639 bp, 5 predicted proteins | sample TergutLab28metaG_2_FD_97872 | JGI IMG/M metagenome (GOLD analysis project Ga0123354, IMG submission 97872) | Labiotermes labralis P4 segment gut microbial communities from Petit-Saut dam, French Guiana - Lab288 P4 | ecosystem: Host-associated > Arthropoda: Insects > Digestive system > Gut ...
ATACAGACTAATGTGGAAGATGGAAGAGTGGAAGAGTGCGGTCCGTGCCCCTTCTTTTCGAGTTATACCCTGGCATTTGCCTTACAACTGAGGAAAAAGCACGGAAAAACCTCAATCAGGGTATCACAAGCAACATCAGGTTTTGCTACATTTTTTAAGTAAGGTCGGATATGACTTCAAAAGCCGAAGTAAAATACTTTCTTTCTCTAAATTCGAGTTTTGCGCGCCTAGGTACGGAAGCAATACATTTTTCAGTGTGGTACAACGGGAGTCAGGCGCGTATGGCTCTCCTTTACAGGAAGCCATCTGGGATTACTTTCCTAGCGCATACAGGTGAAAAGCTCAACACTGGAACAATAGTATTGTTGGATTTACGTGAGGAGAAGAAAGCAAATTGAAGATAGGCTTTTACGTTCTGTATCTAAAATTCAATAAAGTGTTTCCTATCATAATCATGAAGCCAAATCATTATTTTAAAAAGTTATTCCTTTTTACTCTTTCGCCAAGTATTTAATGGCTTCGATGTTACAAAGAGGGTAGATTATCCAGAAACAAAAGTGTTTCTGCTATTTGTCTTTGACCATGAAGTTTTAACGACCTCTTCTGTATACAAGCTAACCATGTCTAATGTACCCAGAATGCACTTTTAGGCGAAGGAAAGGAAACAGTTAGGTCAAATGAAACTCAAGACACGCAACTAGAAATCCGCATTTTTGCTTTATTTGAGAAAAAACGTGAAATCCTTGCATTTCATATTCGGTTTCTTTTTTCCGATCTGTTACTGAATCTTATCTGTGGAAAATTTTGGTGGAATCCTCAATTCTTCTTGCTGCTTGCTACACAGTTTTCTTCTTTTTTTCTTGTTCATTACTCACATTATGGTAAAATGTCGTATAGACAGCAAATGCATGTGTTTGAAAGAAGCCTGTCCCCCTCCCCCCCACTACTTTGAAAGAAGTTGATATGTTGATTATTAATGGCGGATTGGGAATTATGTGCAAGAGTACATTTTATCCTATCTGAAACTGCTGTTTCAGCATTCACTGGAGAGACCAACGAAAATCATGGTATATCTCGAGAAGGTCCGTCTGTCCCGCAGTCGAGACTGGAATCGTGAAGTACAGAGGAGAGGAGGAGGAGGAGGAACAACTCTTACCGGGATCTCAGTCTCAAGGTGCACATTTGGCACAGAGCGAATGTAGTTGTTTTCTGACGTGTTTCAGGCGAATGCCTATGTAGCTAGTGTTTTTATGAGGCTTGGAGTATTATTAACACAATCGTCATATCTACAAATCATTTGTAAGCTCTTACAATGAATAGTACAAATGTTAGTTTTGTGGGCGGTTGGGCTGGTTCCGTGTCTTTGACCGCACGACCCTCAGTAAGTGAGGAATGTGTCGCATGTCCTTTATACTTTAACCGTCATTATTACTCTGGTTTACATTTGAAAATCATTGTAACACACAAGCGCTAAAATACGGTGTGTTTCGTATTGGTTGGTATTTATTAAGTGTGAAACTAGGTATTACTTTGGCACAGTGTTGTTACGTATATGCATTATTGATTCAGCCATTAAAGGGAGAGCTCTTTGCTAGTTCTGTTTTTGTTTACCGAAAATGCGTTATAAATTAAACTGCAGCCACTTACACAGAAGCCTACGGGTCAGGCAGTTTGTTTACGTTGTAATGCTTTCGGTCTTTCGTCTCACGATGTGCATACTATGAAGGCGTTAAGATGAGGTCCCACCATCTTGTATTCCCGAAATTACTGAATATATTTCTATGGTTTTTTGGTGTTATGAATGCATTCTGAACCTCTAAGTTTAGATATTTCTGCAGATGATAAGTTACAAACGTATTATTATTATTATTATTATCATCATCATCATTATTATTATCATTATTAGTGACATTTTCCAAAGTGTTTGGTTTTTGCTAAACACAAATTTTCGGAAGCAGATTCAATTCTTTGTTTGTTTAAACTCCAGAAGTTGAACGATTTAGTCCTGTTTATTCTGAAGTTGTTTGGTTGATCCGATTTTATGCCGTATGTTCAGTGTAGAGCGACATGAACCTTACGTCGATCTTTATCTACTTTGTCAGAAAGGCCCACAGTACACGGAGCGGGAGGGTAGTGTGAAATAAACAGACAGAGGTCAGTGTTTTATTTAAAGATGTATGTAGTAAAAGTGGTAAGCATTAGTTGAATAATACTGATAGGGGAAAACCGAAGAGCTCAAAGAGAAGCCTTTCTGGGTGCCACTTCTTCTACCGCAGATAGCACATGGTTGGGGCTGAAGCCGAGTCTTCGCGATCAGAGGTCGGTCGTTTATTTCCTGACCCATGGCACGGCCAGATCGACAAGGAGCATTGTACCTTTTAGGGCAATCACTCGCCGTCACTTCATCCCGGAGGTACGGATTTGATCCCAGGACACTCCATATAGGATTTTGTGTGGGCAAAGTAGCATTGGCACAGGTTTTATAAGAGGATTTCGGGGGTTTCTTGTCAATTATAATGCCTCCTGTGCTTTAAATTTATCCGTCTCTCATATATTATTCAGGCAATGGGCGCCTTAGATGCTGCAATTCCAAGAAATGTAATCTTGTTCCAGGCTACGGATGAAAAGACGGTACAGACAGGATCCTACATAGTCAACGTAACTGCTGTTAAGACAATGACGCTACAGATCAAGCGCGCTCTCACTCTTTAAAATGACCGTTGTACTACAGACTGAAAACCCAGTCACGTAAAGTTTACCTTCTCGAATATATCGGTGTAGAAGTTTAAGATCATGAGTTAACTGGCTTAACGTTAAATGGATTTAATGACCATAAGAGAATTTTAAAACTTTGTTTGAAACGTTTTAGGTGTAAATATATAGGTCTGTAAGTAATAAACCACAAGAACAAATATTAGTGCAACAGTGAACTTTATTCTGTAGGATATGACCATCAAGACCACTCTACGAAAAATAGAAAAGAATGTTTCTGGAAAACATATAGTCCTATAGGTCAATATTAGTTGCAATACACCCTTACATTCTGACTGTACAACTGCTTCGACCCATTTCGAGCCACACTGTATGCTGAGTTGTCTTTATTGTGATTAGGACAGAGAAGTATAGAAATGAGAGAAATGGAACAGAGTCTACTAGTATATATGGATCTTCCATATTTTTAACTGTTCAGTACACTTTCACTGCAGTACCGATAGAATGAAGCGAGTCAGTGTACGTATACACTTACAACATTTGCCTCTGTTCCAGCGATAAGGGAATATTACTTACCTACGTAGCTTCTTTTAATTATTCTGCCACTAAGGCCTTGTGTATGCACAACATTATATTCGCTCATTTTTACGATAAAAATGTTCGTTCCTTAAAAACCTCATCCAGTTATCTCTAAGTATTACATACATATCCCATTGCGTACGTAAATATTTTAGGCTATCTTTCCTCTTTGCGTCGTCGCAGTACTAGGATTTTCACCCCCCTTTGCCCGCCTTCGTGTGGTTTATTCTAACCAATCAGAGGTGCAGTAGAGGATTATGACGTACGACGTAATCAGAGAGCGTCGCAGTAGCGCGCGTCGCTTTGGATTCTGTTTAGCAAGCACGTTACCTTCCACCTATAAGGGTGGCCACCGTCGTGAAGTTCATTTCTTCACTCGTGGACGAGTATACCTGTAAAAGGGGGTTGCTGGTTGATTACAGGTCTCTTGGTTTGTGTCAACAGTCTGAAGACATGAATAACATTCGTGTGAATAGTGTTGTATAGCTTGTTAAACTGAAATGAAGAGTGATAGTTATTACTGTTATCATTATTATTATTTATTTGAACATTGTGAGAATTGTGAACTATAAAACGCGAAATAATTTGAAGTAACTAAAAAACGCTGCGCTTCAGTTTTTTTAAAATCAAATTGGCTACGTTCTTTTTTTGTCTACATGAAGCTCCCAAGCAACATTTTATTAACTACCTGTTGCTAATGATAATTCGTAGACATTTCTTCAATACCGATTGAATAGAGCACATAGAGTAGTAACTAAGAAATAATTTATAAAATCATTCCACCACCTGACCATTCTGCAAAGATTCAAGTGACGTATTAAGTGTAGAAGTGTTCTTGACCCTGTTTTACCACTAAATGTTAACGACAGCGATTAAGTGACAGAAATAACATTTTCGAATTTCATGAGAATTATTTAAGCACTCATAAAATTGTGATCACATATTGCAATATAATTTAATGTACACTAGTTTCAGCTCTTGCATTTTACTATTGAAATTAAGCACGTCTGATTGTAGCTTATAAATTGTTCCAGAACTGAGCAATGTTCAACATGGATTAGTTTCCTAGAAATTCACCATCATGACATTTTTTATCGTTAACCCATGGATACTTATCTCCACTGTCGACAGTCTTACGGATTGCTAACAATCTGAAGTGACCTACTCTAATGTCATCAGTGCTTGGCAGTTACAACACGTGTTCACTTCATACGTCATGGGTAATTAGTTACTGTGATTGTTATTGTTGCTGTTACTGCTGTTTTCTCTGTTGGCTAGGGTTATTACTGCTTTTCTTCTGCTTGCTCTTGTTATTCCCACTTTCTCTTCTCGTTCTCGTATCACACGCTATTGATGAAAATGACCTGCGTCTTTTAGATGACTTTTTATCATCTATTTCGTCGCCTTCCATCATGCACGTTCCAATTTTGAATATTTATGACCAACAAGTGCACGTTAGTCTCAGTCTGGCTAATCAATCTGCACAATAATTCGTATTTTTGGGTATTTTTAGATACATTTTTGTCTCGTTAGTATTGTATAATAGTGCAGTTATAATATACACTAGTTACATTCTTATTTTGTCGATGAGGCGTTGATAGTTGCGTGAAAACACAACACTGCATCGCATCTGACGTGAAGGACAAATGTCGAGTTTTGAAATACTGAGAAGTTACCGTATACAGTCGTAAAAAGATGCTGTTGTATTGGCTTGTAACTGATAATCTTTTACTGAAACATTTCACAAGCTGAATCTAAAATTAACAGAAATTAAAGGAAATAAGCAGCAGTGGCATGTATGAAAACATTCAAGAATGTGTTTTTCCAACGAACATTTGATGAAAGTCTTGGGAAGATAATAAGCAAATTGAATAAACCTGTGGCAGCTTCAAGCGGCATTGAAGATGAACATTTTAAATAGGTGTTTAATTTCAAGTGGCTATTGTGACTGCTGTATAACAACCGCTGAACAGTCTGTGTCATTGTAAGTATGTTGAGCCCGAAGATGCAGCGAACTATTCGTGTAAACGAGAATCAACTGCTGAATCTCTCCGAGAGGGCCCACTATGACCACTCCCTGGCGGGGTACCTGCACAAGCGAACTGCTGACAGCACAAAGTGGCAATCCCGCTGGTTCGTCCTTTACCAGGTAAGCTCCTCCTTAGCGTCGTTAGTGGGCTAAAGTAATTGCAGGCAAGTCCAAGATGATAAGTAATTCGGAGTCGACAGTTGTAACGAAGGAACCGTGGCATTGCGAAAGCTTGTTTTTGCATTAGGCCAAAGTCAGTTTTCTAATTCTAGTAAATCTATAAATTGGATCAGGTACTTTACAACTCCACTGGTTTCCTGGTAGACGTTTGTCCTGCTTAGAACTCTAGGAAATGTATCCGGCTCGCAGTTAACTGAAGGTTAGAACTTTGTGCCAAACCACACGGCATATACTACCGTCAACTTCATAGACATCTCGTTCAAAACATGGCAGTGATTAAAGAGATTTTCCGGCTAAGGTAAATGCAAAGGGTTTTCAATATTTAATTTAACAGTATGCCAGGACTACATATGGGAGTGAAGGTATAGCGCCGCCCCTTTTGTACCTCTGAGTTAGAATGAGGTGAGTGGTCATATTGTTCGTCTGTGCCGCTTTAGGTGTAGGAAGAGCCCCCGTGGTACCTCTTTGGCAGAGCTAAGTGCGTCCAAAAGCCGGTCTGGACGCCGTGGGAGAAATGAAAATCTCTTATTCGTGGTGGATTTCAAATGAAATTCTCGGCTATTCAATCTGTAACTTAGTCACTACACCGACTGGGCTACCCCGACATAAGTTTTATTAAGCAAGAGTGCCATGGACATTACTTGGTCATCTTAAGGTCTCGGCTGGAAAGATCGCATCTTCGAATCCTACATAGTACATAGCTGTATTGTCTTTGTCGCAATTCGCATAATTGTTTTTGAGTAACGAATTCTTGGAGTTGATATCCAAAGCTTAGCATCCTGAGATAAACCAGGAAGAAGTTGGATGTAAAGAAAATTGGTTGATTTACGTAACCAATTCCACAAACGAAGATCTTCCATGTAGTCAAGAATTTACTCGCTTCCTATTGAATTCGAGCATTATTGTAACATTAAAAAGAATTTGCTACTTGTTCCTTTTTTGAACCAGTTTAATTCCGTTCACACTTTCAGGTGTTATATTTTAATTATTAATTTTAATATTTTCCTTGCATCTAAATCTAGATCTTCGGAGCGGCCTGTTCCTTCCGATTTTATGATCGAGATTCTTTATCCTTTTCCTTTGTCCCTGTCGTGCGTCTTTCGTGCCTCGCCTGTCTCATCCTCTCTTGTTTGATTGTCTGCCCCATAGAAAAAAAAATGTAGGGCCTGGTCCTCATCAGCCGTTGGTGGAATACCATCCATGTCGCATTTGATGACCTCTGCTCACATTACTTGCACCTTACACTGCTGATTTTCTCTTGATGTTGATTGCATTGAAAATAGCCTCTACAGACTCCTGACACCCCAAGCTCCGTGTCCAGTACCTGTTTTCTATTGATTAGTTCATTCAAAGGACCCCGTCCGAGATCGAGAATTGCTGTAACGCTGCATAATATATTGGCTTTTTCTACGACGAGTTAGTGCACGACCCTCATCCTACCTTCAGGCATTAGGATCCACCTTTTTGGCTGTTCGACATTTCATCATATTGACAACAACAGTCCACATCAGGAGGCGATCAACTCCATGATGATGAAACTAAACAGCCATCGTGTGTACGGCACTACCACTTCCAACCGAGAGTTCCCGGACTTAGTTCTAGGCCTGCAGACAGGTTACTTTGACTTTATCATGGATTTTCCTATTTTAATTAAGAAAAGCAGACGAATACTCTTTCTAGTTCATCAATTATCCTACCATTCGAAGATACATTGTTGTGGGGGACGCACAGCGTCGTTAAATAAAAATGTTGAAACATGAATCAGTGCCGTGGAAAACGTCTGCCTACACAGGGTAATTCAGCAGAGACTAACACGGAAATACTGTAGCTGTCTATGTGTACCTGAAGTAGCATTGTACATACTGTTTCAATGTGAAGGGGTCTAAATCGCTCCTGCATTAGACTGAGCAATTGTTGCCGTGGAAAATTTCATTTTCTTACAGAATGAAATCTTCAAAATTTTTGTAACGCTCTACGGTGAAGGGATGTGACTCCCCGTCGTTGTCACGTTCCAGTCATACATGTTCATACATGCTGTGGTGTGGAACACTGACAGTTAACTCGAAGACGTCAAAAAATTCACTTATGTAATCTATCGGTGCTGATGTTTCTGTCACTCGTCTTGTGTTCACGCGAGCGTATGTGCTCGTGATGGAAAGCCTCTTGACTCTGATTCTAAATACTAAGATTTGTGATGTTCTGGAACTCATTTGTGGACGTTCAGGCGATTGGTACACGGAGGCATTTTTAATGGTCCGTTGGAATCAGGAAGGAGGGCAGGTTTTCTGGAGACCGGTCACACGGTCCGTGTCTTGCTAGACAGTTCATGGCAGGTCTCACATTCTCTTCTTAACTCCTGACGTTTTATCATTTTCTTTCGAAGCATAGAGTTCTGGGAAGAAGTTGCGATAGGTAAATTTTGATGAACTCTTTAGTGGACGTGACCAAATGGTATCTTATGGGGAGACCGTTTCCTTTCGTATGTTTTCGCATATTTCGCAGTCGACCGTGTGTAGAAAAATTCGATTAGGAACTGATACTAGAAGTCTCCATGGGACGTTGTCAGGCTAATTTAATTTTGGCTCGTTTTGGACTAGTATTTTCTCCACTTTTCAAAGAAATAAAATAATACATTTTCGTTCTTCAAGAACCTGTTCATCCTACAGACTCTTACATATTCAATAATCTGCATACGTCATTGTCAACTGTTATTTAAAACACTCTTCGATATTTTACTGGCTATATGTAACGAAATACATTTAAATATACTCGCTAAATCTAAGCAGTTTTTTAAATCTATAGTGTGATTGCGTTAATAGTGATAGGTTTGTGTCTGCAATATATGGGTGTCGCAACAGCCTAACAATGATTTGTGAAAATACGGACGATATTGTGGCATTTTTATCTCCACTCTCTTCAGTTTTCATAAATATATTTATTTATTACCCTCTTAAGGGTGTTCTCAGCAGCTCCGATTGTATAGTGTCGAATGATCGAATGAATAATTAATTAGAAACAGATGTGGAAGAAAACCCTGGTAGCCTATTCGAACGTAGGTCTGTTCTCTGTACATTTGACTGGAGGGACTGAGGATGACCGAGTAAAATCTAGTAAAAGCTAGTAAGTTTCTGAGGTTGAAGACGGAACCTTCTGAGTAGAAAGTAGGTGTGTTGGGCACTCACTCACCGCCATTCCGTAGGATTTATGAAAAAAAACTAGGCCGAATCGTCTAAGGTACATATCAATGTACGTTATTTCCGTCTATGTCGACACTCACTACCGATCTCGATGGTCTTGTAGACTAGGTTATAGCACGGACTATGGTCAGATTAAACTTGGGGTTGTGGATTCAAATCGCCCACGTTGTAAGGTATTTTTCTTGTATATTTATCCCCTCCGTGTTAGAATTGTTTTGGAGAAATTCTAATGCTAGGAATGGTAAATGCTCGAGTTGGTTTATACTTCCCAGAACAGTGATGAACTTCTGCTATCTGGGGGTTACTAAACGTAACACACACACACACACACACACACACACACACACACACACATATATATATATATATATATATATATGAATGTTAATAATTTTTAGGTTAAAAATACCTGACGTTTTCTAACTTTTAAGTTTAGGATTTGTAATTACAGGAATACTGCATTTTATTGGCCCTGGCTTTATTTGTTCCCATAAGTATACATAGCTTCATTTTCGGTCGAATCTGCCTTAATTTACCATTATTTCTGTACTAAATTAGCCGGCAATATAACATATGTCAAGTTTCCTATCGTCAATCACTTCATGCACACCAATTATATTGCACACTGACGTTCTTCCCATCTCAGACGCTCTCACGTTCGCCTGTTTAATAGAAAGGATCGACTGCTACAAAGGCCTAGTGCCTAAATGTAATTGTGTCAAAATCTCTCAGATCTTTCTATCCTTTTTAAGGGGATACACGGACACGCACCAAGTCTTGATTTCATAATTCTGAATACACTTTTAAAACAAGATATGTGAGCTAAAGCTGACAATACCTGTTGAGTAAGGGGTTTTGGAAAGACTATTAAAACTGTAATAGGTCTGTTATAAGGAATAGCGTGCCAAATGAAACGAAAAAAATAGCCTCAGAGGTTCACTTGAATCTCACACTGCGAAGTCACTTTGAGGTTACTGCTCCGGCACTAACGTCATTGCACTTTTGAATCTGATGTTTATTGGACCGTGCATCGTTGTGATAACTGAAGAATAAAAAACCAACTAGATGCCACTTATTATTTTATTGTACTTCTTATAGGCTCAACATGTTTCGGCCATTACTATGCCCATCATCAGTAGCTCGCGACTATGATGTTGATTACCACATTGGCCGTTTCTTTCTTGGTTTGCTGTATGTTGGAGGTTAGGTGTGGTTAGGCTAGAGTAGTGTCCGGGCTGCAGCTTGGTTTGTTGTATGTTGGAGGTGAGGTGCAGTTAGGCTGGAGTAGTGTCCGGGCTGCAGGCTAAAGCACAGAGTTGTGCTTTAGCCTGCAGCCCGGACACTACTCCAGCCTAACTGCACCTAACCTCCAACATACAGCAAATCAAGAACTAAACGACCAATGTGGTAATCAACATCATAGTCGCGAGCTCATGATGATGGGCATAGTAATGGCCAAAACATGTTGAGCCTATAAGAAGTACAATAAAATAATAAGTGGCATCTAGTTGGTTTTTTATTCTTCAGTCAGTGAACTTTGTCTGTGCTTCGCTGGTGTCTGCACGTTGACAAGGATTCACCGACTCCAGTGTCAGTGTAAGTCCCACGCACAAGGCTTCTTGTAGTTTTCTACATACCAAATGATATGTTTGTGGAATACGTTTAATTAAAAGTTATAAATGGATAATCCTTCAACTTGCACAGTTGACAAGCCAGTCCTTTTTGTGAAGATTGGAAAAGGATGTTTATCTGGCGGGGAACAAGCGGTGATTGTTTGCTATCGATTTAGAGATCGATGGGTACAGCAAAACGTCTCTTTACCTCCTTAAGCAGACATGTCAACCTAGAGCCTTCACGAAGACAGTCTCCGCATTGCGTGTTCTTCGGTAGTTTAACATCTAGGTTCTCATGAAGAGAATGGACATTTTATAATCGGAAACTTTGCTGCAGGTGATTGCTTAGGTAGTTTGTATTTGTAGTTTATTTCAAGACATTCTCAGTAATTCAGACTTTTGCGGCTGATGATTGGATGATAGGGAGCATTGCACTGAGAATTGTGTGCGTGGAGCGACCTTAGCCTAATTTACCATCCCTACATTTTGTTGGCTTCAATGAGGAGAAAGACGAATATTTTCAATCAGGATAGTCGTCCAGCAGAGATTCTGAGTGGGGACCCCTCGAAGCCATACCACTTTGATCGGCGTCATCTGTAGGTGTATATGTGTCACTCGCTTCAAAATACTACTGTCAGTGGTTTAAAAACCCATTTTTAGCAAGTACCAGTCGTTATGCAGTTCGTAAGAAAAGATCTTATAGAACATATAGACTGAGGAAACAGCCTGGAACCACTGCTTCTAATTAACACACCAACAGCTGGCTCCACGGCATACCGGCTCGTTAGTGTTAATTAAATTAACCCTTGTCGGAACAGGAGAGCAATGGCAAAAGATTTCCTTCCAGTACATGGAATGGAATTGTGCACCTCGACTTTAATGACAGCCTGTCTTAGTTGGGCTAAACTCGCATCTGTTTTACAGTTCAGCTGTTCCAGCCAGCGTTCTAATTGCTGTAATAGTCTGAATTAACTGCAAAAACCAGCGGAAACTTTCCTGCTTTATTAGTGGTCTAGTAACTGTTCTTTGAATTCGTCTGTATCTAATGTCAATATACGTAACAAAATTGAAAACCCTGAATTTATTGTGTTATCGTCATCCCGTTGTGTTTTTTAATCAATGTCTATATTCATTGTCAGTACGAATTCGGCATTCTCTTCCATGCATGTTATTGTAAAATCTACCCGATGGTGGATAAAAATGGCCTTGTCATTTACTAGATGATAATTGATTGTGTAATGTTCTAAACGCTTTTTTTTTTCGCATTGGCAATAAATGTAGGCTCTGAATTTATCTTTTAAATGTGTTTACCCTTTGTGTAATTACAAGACGGAATATCTCCTAGATGATGTATCATACGCATGTTTAGAAATAATAACTTGCCAACTTGTGGCTGCGGTCAACTATTGCAGCCAACATTGGTAAATTCATTGATTTTTTTTACCTCTCTTGCGCCTCTCGATGGACCGATATCCCTTCCGAGCATCTGAAAGATGTGTACTTGTGTGTGTGTGTGTGTGTGTGTGTATGAGAGAGAAGTGTATTCTATTGAAGGGTTCTCATTTGCAATACTTCTTTAAAATATGCTTCATGGAAAAGTGTCCTCAGAAGTTAAAGAACAATCCACAGAACAATGAAAATATTTAGAACTGTAGATTTAGTGTTGGAAGAAAATAACACACGAAAACATTATGTTTTAACTAGAGATAAATGGACTGTATCAACGCTCGAATTAGAACAAAGTCCAGAAGATACACCTATATTTTCCGGTTGGCTGCTCAAAGTGGTGTGTTAAAATCATCGGCTTACAGGGCAACAAAGCTTTCGAAACTACACTTATATTACGTAAATCAGAGCCGTGTAACAGCTCTGTCCTCTGGTCTGGAAACTATTTTGATTTAGTAGCTGATTTAAAATATAGGTGGCCGATAGGTCTCTTGATCCGGAATTCTCTTCTTTCTCGGAAGGGACATGGTTTTCATTATATAGGAACGTTCTGTACCCGGAATAACAATTGTTTTCCCAAAAATGCTCACGCAGCTTATTAATTTCGTTAGCACGACCTTAAAAATTGGAGTCTGTTCTGTGTGTGCTCACAAACTCAGAAAGCGCTTACCCTTCAATGAAACAATAAATCTATGCTTGTGGCCTGCTAGATCTACATGTTTGAGTCCATGCGATTATTAACTTGGAAAACACTCAGAAGTAGATTTTACGTAAAAAAAGCATTATTTAAAAGAACAGAAAAATGGTATTCGAAAAGGAATTGCTAATATTTCGAGACGACACTTCGAAAGTATTCTAGGAAAGGGGAAAATTAAAGTACGCGGGTGGAGTGGGTTTTAATTGCCCGACAGGTGCACGATTCCTGTCCCTCCATGACAGCTGCTCAGAGTCACGATTAGAGATGTACGTTGTCCTGCTAGTATCAATAGATGTTTGATGTTATGGACATTCTCATAGGAAGTCGGCTACCATTTCTGTCGCAATAATTAAGAAAATTATTCACACAGTGTCATAATAAGGACTGCAAATTGCTGGTTTCTTAATTTGTTTCAAAATAATGACAATATTCTTTATCGTTGCACCGTGCATTTCGTAAAGTCATTTAATTAGCACACCAACTGATGCACATACATAAAATTTCACATTAAAACACTTAAAATCGCCCCAACATGTTTCGATCCTAGGATCATCGTCAGGGAGCTACAATGTTCCTCGCTAAAGTCACATTTTTTTAAAAAAAAACTCACTGATTAATTTATTAATTAATCAGTGAATGTTTTTAAAAATGTGACTTTAGCAAGGAACAGTGTAGCTCCCTGACGATGATCTTAGGATCGAAACATGTTGGGGCGATTTTAAGTGTTTTAATGTGAAATTTTATATATGTGCATCAGTTGGTGTGCTAATTAAATGACTCTACGAAATGCACGGTGCAACGATAAAGAAACTTGTCATTATTTTGAAACAGAGTGCATGCTTTATTATAGCGTGCCCTTCTTACATTCATTTTCACGCTATTTCTTTGTTTTAAAGTACATGCCCTAACATCCTTGAAGACAGTTTATAGGATTCTTCACAAAGTCACTGCCACTAGTAACGGATTCTGTAAATGGAAAGGAACTATCTAAATAATGATTTTTTAAATTTTGGATATCAGTAGTAATTTTATTGCTTAATGGCAAATTCCTTCGGCCATTCTGTGTTTCCTTATAGGAAATATAAGTTGACATAAAACTGCTTCTATGATGGATAATTTTTAATCTTTTCTACTGAAGTGTAGATTTGTTATTAAATTATTATAACCTTCTAGCAGCTGTGGTCTATAATTTTGAACACACGTGGAAATGCAAGCCAACCTGGGAAGCTGGGCTGTTATATAATATGTTTTAAACATTTCTGAAATACTTATCGGAAAGGCTAGTTCTAAGAGTTTCTTTCGGTAAAACGAGCGTCTTTCCCAAAGCTCGAATCAATTTTGGGTGAAATAATTTGCTACTGTAGCAAGTCACTCAGAAGAAGACCTGTGTTCGCCAATAGAGTTTAACACTCATTAGGAACTTAAGTAAATGTGTTCAGTGTGTACTGGCCATTACAGGTTCTACACTGTCGTTTGATGTCCGTAACAAGCAAGCTGTCGTACTCCATGGTAAACAGAACACGCAGATTTTTATTACAAACTGGGTCAGAATTTTCACTGATCGACTTTGAAATATTGGCATGTATAAAAGCGGCTGATGTTTAAAACACATAATTCTCCACACACTAGAAACCATACAGTACGTCTTAAGGTGGGTCATCCCCGTTGTGTTAGGTCAATAACACAAAGCTGTTGTGTGTTTATATCTATGTATACATACAGTCATGAACACAACAATATTACAGTTAATAACAATATATAATATACAACTACACGCTTCGGCCCTGTATTTAGGCCATCATCAGGTTGTCAAAAGAACTTATTGACTACACAGTATGTGTGGTAATTTTGGATGCGCACTTCATCATGTGAATGCGCAGGTGTTCATCTTATGATCCTATCATGCGATTATATAAACATGTTCAGGAGTTACATCAATTGTGAACATCCTATAATTCTAACATGAAAATTAGGTAGTAAAACCACCTATGCATTCACATGATGAAGTACGCACCAATATAAATGTTGGAAACTTTTACCATTCCCACGATTTATGGTGTAAGACGAGATCTCGTCCCCCTTCCAAAATTACCACATATACTGTGTAGTCACTTAATAAGTTCTTTGGACAACCTGATGATGGCCTACATACAGGGCCGAAACATGTAGTTGTATATTATATATCGCTACTAACTGTAATATTGTTGTGTTCATGACTATGTGTATATAGATATACACAAACTACAGCTTTGTATTACCACACAGTACGTATTTCTTGTGGTAATGTTCTCAGTTTTTTTTCATATACACGTTCAAGTTTTTATGCATTCTGGAAAGAATTTTTTTTAACAAAATATTTTTGTGTTCAAAGTATCACTTTTTGCCAAATTACAATTCACAGTCTTTGAAATGTTTAGACTTTCATTCAGGGAATACAATTTGTGTGTTTGTTTGGACACTTAAAGGGTTCTCTTAACAGTACCAGATTTATATCTTTAGAGTTAAAGTTTGATTGCCACATAATAGATTAAAAAGCTTAAATTGTTCACGTTGCATTGAATTTTTAGTGAATTTGTATCAGTTTTCGTCTATTGTGTTAAATGTAAAAATGAAATTTCGCTGTTACATTAGTAGGGAAATCGAATATAATCCTGTTTATCGTGTCTATAAAGTACAGGTTAAGTGGGTTGCCGTGTCAATCTTGTTTAATACTAAGATGTACAGGACAGTGCAGCTAAAAGTAAAAGTTTAATTTTTTGTTTTGTAACCAAAATATTTCTTTCCGCCCGTAGTGTTACGTTATGATAAATTTGCCATGTTTAATTTTTGCCCTGAAAATAATAAGGTTGTGGGAATTCTTCATCAGTTGGAAAATGTACGTTAATCTCTTTGCATGTAAGAATATTGGTGATGAATAATGTTGGAGATGTAGTAGTTTATTTCAAGATACAACTCTGCATTTACTTTGATGGGTTGAGAAAAGCCACGAAAAACATGATGCAGGCTAGATAATTCCGCAGCTGAGATTCAAGCAATGCATCTTCTGACCGTTACGCAGACGCGCTTTGGCTTGTGGTCTAACATAAAATCAATCGCCACTTTTCTTCCGTGTGATACCCTAACTGTCTTATTGACGGAGGCCTACAGTGAAAGACATATGCAAACACGTAGACTATGAAGTTGGTATGTCTCTAAATAAAAGCGCTGTAGGGGATTAATTATTTACAAAATGGAGTTGCCTACCGGATATCGTTGAAGACAAAATATTTAGATTTATATTAATTTTGATACCCTGAAAATGGAGGCAGAATGTCTCCCCCCCCCCGAAATAATGATCCCCACTTTTCAGATTACGAAGTGTCATAACCTAGACGATTATAATACATATCGTAATTCCCTCTGGAGCCTTAGACTTAATATAGTTCGAAGTAATTTGATTAGGAGGATACGAAGAGCAATATTGGTTAATCCTGTACGACGTTCAGAGCAGACCTTTGTTGTATGTTCCATTTTTACTCAAGGTTCTGAGTGTCAAGTAACAAATGATGGGTGGTTGTAGGGAGGAGAGTGAGTTACCTGTATATTATAACCTTAGCAAATGAAAAGCGTGGAGTTCCTACTGCACAAAGACCAAATTACACGGGCGCCTGCAGTACCATGTTATGTTATCTGCTTAACTGTTATGTAGGAGAAGTTGCCGCATCTACGTGGCGCTTGCTGAAAATCGATGCATACCTATAGGACATCTCCCAAGTTTCGCGTCCTACATTCAAAGCACATGGAATGGTGCTGTGAGAGGGCTACAGCCTTGTGATATCTTTAGTCGTTGTGAAAATTATGCAAGAAATACACGTAATTAAAGTGCACTGTGGAGGCATATCCTTCTGCTTACTTATTTCATATACAAAGCCAGTGAACAAAAATTTAAATTTGGCTTTAGTAGTCAGTATAATCATCAAATCATGTGACACCGAAACAGAACTTAGATTTAAAAAAAAAACTGCCGGTATTTACTTACTTACTTACTCACTCCATGGAGCAGGGTACTTCTTGAGAAGCTAATAGTTTCTCAGCTAGTCAAGAAATTCCTCGTATTTTATGGAACCCGAAGGTTCATTACCGCATTCACAAGTGCTCGCCATCTGTCCCTATCCTGAGCCAGATCGATCCAGTCCGTACCCCCACATTCCACTTCCTGAAAATCCATCTTTTTATTATCCTCCCATCTACGCCTGGGTCTTACAAGTGGTTCCTTTCCCTCAGGTTTCCCCACCAAAACCATGTGTATACCTCTACTGTCGCCCATACTTTCTACATGACCCTCCAAACTTATTCTTCTCGATTTCATCGCCCGAAAAATATTGGGCGAGGAATACAGATCATTAAGCTCTTCATTATGTAGTTTTTTTCATTCCCATATTACCTTCTCCCTCTTAAGCCCAAATATTCTCCTCGGCACCCTGTTCTCAAACACCGTCAGCCTACGTTCCTCCCTTAATGTGAGCGACAAAGATTTACAACCATAAAAAAAACAAACAAAATTATAGTTTTTTATATCTTAATCTTTAAATTTTTGGATAGCAAACAGTAAGAAAAACGATTCTGCACCGAATGAGAGCAATCATTCTGCCTGCCAGTATTACGGATAATTTATAAAGGACAAAGAATGTAATTTTAACGAAGGTAAGTACGTGTAAGTTCTATGCACTAAAATTCTTTGATATACTATATACTTTAAGAAATGTAAGAAAATAATGCAGGGACATTATTTTATTTGATAATAGACATTCGCATATTTAAATCGTGATACCTTTTCCACATCCATGTTGTCATTTGAAGAAAATCTGTCCAAGGCTTCTTTCGGCGAGACTTGCCAGTGGTTAAAATTTCCCCTGAATGGGTTACGGGCCCAGAGCAGGGTAAGTCCAGTGGCAGGATTGCTACCTTTAGCCTCTGGACCGGCATGTTTAGGGATGGCATTTCCTCCATTCCTGGTGAAACAGTTATACCGCTGTGACTCGGTCGTCATTTCCTCTTTTGTGAGAACAGGGTACACCACGAGAAAGTGAGGATGACTGTTGGGTAGGATAGGCTATAATATTATATATATATATTATTATTATTATTATTATGTATTATATATAACCCCCATATTTAAGAAAGGTGACAGAATGGAACCCAAAAACTGCAGAGGAATTGGTATTCTGAACACCTGCTATAAGTTATACTGTAAAATCCTTAATATGAAACTTCAGAAGTACTCAGAAGCATTTATGACAGAAACACAAAATGGATTCCGAAAGGGACGATCATGCACGGACCCAACCTTTTGCCTTAAATTATTAATTGAAAAAAGAAGGAAATTTAACTTGGAAACACACTTGCTGTTTATGAGAAAGCATTTGATAAAAAGCAAAGACAGATTTTATTTAACATTTTGAAATCTAGATATATCCCAGACACATTACTAAAGGCAATAGTGGATATTTTTAACTAAGCAATAGTGGATATTTACACGCAAAACAAAATATTGATAAAATTTAACAACAAACTATCAAAACCGGTAGAAATTAGTAAAGGAGTACACCGAAGTTGCCCTCTTTCATCTACACTATTTAACATATATTTACACGAAATAATAACTAAATGGTAAAATCAAGACCTAACCGGAATCAAAATTTAAAAAAACCAGCAACTGTCAACGCTGTTATTTGCAGACGACCAAGTCACACTATCAGATACAGAAGATAACCTACAGAAAGCAGCGCATAAATTAAATCAAATAATAACAGAATATGGTTTAACTATATGTGTAGAGAAAACCAAATCGATGGCATTTAAAGGGCGAGATCCAGTGAGAACTAAAATTGTAATAGACAATAAAATTATAGAAAAAGTAAATTTATTTAACTATTTAGGAAATACGTATATCTTATGAAGGAGAAATGGACATTGATAAGAAATAAGTTTTTGAAAATTACAGGTATTTTAAATAATGTGTTTAGACCACAAACAAATAATAAAACAAGAATAAAACTATACAATACACTAGCCCTTCCAGGATTGTTATATGGCAGCGAAACTTGGACTATTAAAGCAAGTGACGCCAGAAGAATAACAGCAGCAGAGATGAAATACATGAGAAGAACAGCAGGATACACTTGGACAGATTACAAAACAAATGCA
>Ga0123354_10005341_pt1 | contig 18636 bp, 7 predicted proteins | sample TergutLab28metaG_2_FD_97872 | JGI IMG/M metagenome (GOLD analysis project Ga0123354, IMG submission 97872) | Labiotermes labralis P4 segment gut microbial communities from Petit-Saut dam, French Guiana - Lab288 P4 | ecosystem: Host-associated > Arthropoda: Insects > Digestive system > Gut ...
CACACACACACACACACACATATATATATATATACATCTAGCAAGATTTTAAAGAGTGAACCCAATCTTTGAGTGGCCAGAGACATTTCTGTTATTAGTAGTGTACAGAGGTCAGTTGTTTTTGTTAAGCGTAATATATAGCGTAGCATCAAATCCATGATTTGCTTGTCACTTTTTAATTACGTAAGAATTTAATTTCCGATCCTGATGGCCGTGCGATCAAAGCCTTAGGTGGGCGGCCGCTTGTTTGATGGGATTGCGGGTTCGAATCTCAATGAGGGCATGGATGCTTGTCTCTTGTGTTTGTTGTGTGTTATATTGGTAGCGGCTTCTGCGATGGGCTGATCACTCGTTCGGAGGAGTCCATCAGGGTGTGTGTGTGTTTGTGTCTGTGTGTGATCTAGAAACCGCAACAATGAGGCGGCCTAGACCTGAGTTGGACTGTTGCGCCACGGAAAAAATCTGCTTACACGATTTCATAACCAAATGCACGGCGAAAAGTTTGAAATTCTCACATTACTTTGCATAACAGCAGTGACAAAATATCTGGTCTGCATACGAATCGTTCGGTTTACGGTGTATGCAAACACTCTGTGCTAATGCTGTGGGAGGATTTTGTAGCCTCCCAGCACTGTATTTTGGTGATACTACGTCATAAAAGTAAACGCTGTTGTTGTAGTAGTAGTAGCTAATGGCTTAGCGGCAGAAGTAAAGTGGCGGGTTGGAGGGTGTGAGGCTGAAGGATGGGGGAAAGAAGAGGAAATGCAGAATTTAAGCCAAGGGAGCCTAATCTTGATTAGGTCTATAGCGTGGAGTGATCGGACGACAAGTTGAAAAATTTCGTGGAATAGCCTATAGTGAATTCACAACTGTTAGACAGCAAGGCCTAAACATAGTTATTTATTCAGAATGTATTTGTCTATCTTCAGGCGTGACATCTCTGTCGTGTTTGTATAATACGCAATACTAAGGACGTAATCCGTTGATACAGAACTTTTTAAATAGTAAATCCAAAGTAGCTACATGTTTCGGCTGAATAAAGCAGCCACCAGGCCTTATGTAACAGAAAATCTAAAAAGGAAATTTTATAGCTGTAGGAATACATGAGATTATAAAATCTGTTTTATAATCATATGTATCGCTACAGCTATGTCATTTTCTTTGAACATTTAGAGGGTAGTGTTTGTTAATGGTGTCGTATGTAGTTATGAGAGGTCACTAGTGTAATATCATTGTTTTGAATGTGCATGCACCAATTGAGGAGAAAAGTGATGATTTAAAGACAGCTTTATAAGGAATTAGAGCAGGTTTTCGATCATTTTCCTAAGTATCACGTGAAAATTCTGTTAGGTGATTGTAATGAAAAAGTGGGGAGAGAGGATATTTTCAAACCTAAAATTGGGAATGAGAGTCTACATCGGGATAGTATTGATAATGGCGTTAGAATAGTAAACGTTGCCAATAAAAACAAGTTTTTAAGAGCACGATGTTCCCGCACCGAAACATTCACACATACACTGGATCATTCCCGATGGGAAGACCCACAACCAGATTTATCACCTATTGACAATTAGGAGATACATTCGAGTATACTCCATCTTCGATCTTTCAGACGACTGTGATACTGATCATCATCTTGTATTTGCAGAAGTTAGAAAAAGATTGACAGTAATTAAACAAGCAGCACGGTTGTTGATGTGGAGAGATATAATCTCAGGAAGCTAAATGAGCTGAAGGTTAGTAAACAGTACCAGATCAAGATCTCAAACAGGTTTGCAGATGTGGATAACTAATTGATAGAGAGGATATAAATAGGGCTTGGGAGAACATTAAAGAGAATATCAAAACCTCAGCTAAAGAGTGTCGAGGTCTATGTGAAAAGCAGCATAAATTTTGGAATGTTCACGATTTTTAGGTCAAAGGAAGCAGGCTAAAATTGAGTAGTTACAGGAACCAAACCAAAGTAATGTAGATAATCTGAACTAAATAAAATGTGAAGGTAGTAGACATTTCATGAACAGACGAAGAAATATCAGAAAGCTAAAATTAATCAACTCGAAACAAACAGTAAGAACAAGAATATCAGAGACTTGCATATGGTCATCGGTGACTTTAAGAAGGGTTACCAGCCTAGAACAAATATAATAAAGGATGGGAAGGGTGATCTGGTTTTAGACTCCAACAGAATTTTGGCTAGGAGGAAGAATTGTTTCTCTCAGCTGTTCAATGCACATGAGGTTAATGATGATAGGCAGACAGAAATACGTACCGCAGAACAACTAGTGACTGAGCCGAGTGCCTTTGAGGTTGAGGTAGCTATTGAAAAGCTAAAAAGACACAAATCACCGGGTATTGATCAAATTCCAGCAGAATTGATTAAAGCAAGGGGTAGAAAAATCCGCTCTGAGATCACTAAACTTACTAATTCTATTTGGAATAAGAAGGTATTTCCTGAAGAGTGGAAGGAATCGATTAGTTTACCTATTTAAAAGAAGGGTGATAAAACAGACTGTAGTCATTATGGAGGCATTTCACTTTTGTCAAATACACAAACACATTGTATCCAACATCCTGCTGTCAAGGTTAACTCGTTATTCGGAGGAAATTATTGGGGATAATCAATGTGTATTTCGACAAAACAGGTCAACTACTAATCATATATTGTGCATCCGTCAAATACTCGAGAAAAAATGGGAATACAATGAAGCTGTATCATCTATTTATATACTTCAAGAAAATCTATGATTCAGTTAGGAGGGAGGTTTGTACAATATTCTCATTGAGTTTGATGTCCCATTGAAACGGGTGAGGCTCATACAGTTTTGTCTGAATGAAACCTTTATCATATTCCGAGTAGGCAAACATTTGTCGGACGTGTTTCTTATTAAGAGTGTTTTGAAACAAGGAGATGCTTTATCGCCATTGCCTTTCAAACTTTGCTTCAGAGTTCAGGGTTCAGGTAAAACAGGATAGCTTGAAATTAAATGGTACATATCATCTTTTGGTTCATGCTGATGATGTTAATGTATTCTGCGGACACGTACATACACTAGAGAACAACAAAGACGCTTTAGTAGTTGCAAGGAAGGAGATTGGACTAGAAGTTAATGCTGATAAAACTAAGTACATGGTCATGTCCTGAGATCAGAATGCAGGGCGAACTCACAGTATGATGACTGATAATAGTTCCTTTGCGAGGTTTGAAGAGTTCAGATATTTGGGAACAACCTTAACAAATCAAAATTCTATTCAGGAAGAAATTCAGGGGAAATTGAAGTCAGGGAATGCTTGTTATCATTCGGTACAGAATCTTTTGTCTTCCAGTTTTCTATCCAAACACTTAAAGATTAAGATATAAGAGATCAATAATTTTGCCTTTTATTTTGTAAGAGTGTGAAACGTGGTCGCTCACATTGAGGGAGGAACGTAAACTGAGGGTGTTTGAGAAGAGGGTGCTGAGCAGAATATTTGGGGCTAAAAGGAACGAGGTATGAGGGGAGTGGAGAAAACAGCATAATGAGGGGCTTACTCATCTCTGCTCCTCACCATATATTATTCGAGTGATCAAATCGAGAAGATTGAGATGAGCGGGGCATATAGCACGTATGGGGGAGAGGAGAGGTGCATACAGGGTATTAGTGGGGAAACCTGAACGAACGAGACCACTTGGAAGACCCAGGCATAGACGGGAGGATAATATTAAAATGGTTTTTCAGGCAGCGGGATAGGGCCCATGGACTGGATTGATCTGGCTCAGGATAGGGACATTTGGCGGGCACTTGTAAACGCGGTAATGAACCCTCTGGTTCCGTAAAATGCGGGGAATCCTTGACTACCTGAGAGCGTGTTAGCTTATGAAGTAGGACTCTGCTCCATAGAGTGAGTAAGTAAGTAAGTAATGAATGGCGACGAATGAAACAAAACGCATTCGAGCATAGTATGCGATGCACGTAGTATTGTCTAAAAAGCAACATCCGTCGCGGGAATGAAAATAATTATTTACCCCTGCTACAGTGGCTTACCTCGCTCATAACACGGCCTAACGTAACGACATTCCATTTGATCCTAAGTTCATGACGTCGGTAAAATACAGTACTAATTTATTCATTTCCATTACATTCAATTCAGTATCATTTTCTTTCGCCTTTCGCCGCTGGAACAAATTCTTGTGACTTCTGATTCCAGTTAGTCGACGATGCATCCTGTTCTATAGACAGATGCTCCTTTCAGAATGCTGTGCTCAGTTACACAAACTCCGCAACTGATAAGCGGTTATTTGGCCACTTCCTATAATACAATTTAGGATGTGGTTTGTATATTAGTGGTTAGCATTACTGCTTTCCTTTCGTGCACTTTTCCGAGTCGTAATATTCTTTTCGATACTGTATTTTGAAATAGTTTATGACGTATATTAAAGTTCTGTGTGCCAAAAGCCATAGATGTAGTATCTTAGGCTGAAAAATTACGGTTTTTATTTAGTCTATTTTTTATGGCAGACGAAGAAGTAAAAATATGAACGGAAGGCTGCATGACGAATGTCACTGGAGCATTTTCTTTATTGGGTATTTTTTGTGAAGCTTAACAGCGAAGACGAATTTGTGTCCTGTCAGTGGGAGACGCCAGCTGAGCAAGACAAAAGGTGGGTACTCAGTTTCTGATAGTTTGCTTGTCAATGACGACGACGACGAAAGCAACAACAACAACAACAACAACAACAACAACAACAACAGCAGCTACAACAACAACAACAACAACAACAACAACAACAGCAGCAGCTACAACAACAACAACAACAACAACAACAAAGTAGCACGTCAGAAATTTAACAGAGCGATAAACATGTGTGCCATTTACGCTTTTGTATAGCGACTCGCTACGGCCTGGAACGTCCGGGGTTCGAACCATGGTGGGGGTCAGATTTTCCGCACCAATCCATACCGGGCCGAGGGCCACCACCCTGTGCATGGTTACCGGGTCTGTTTCCTGGGGTAAAGCGACGGGGGCTTGACGTCGACCATCCACCGCTTTGTTCGTTTGGAATAGTAACACGGTCTGAAGAGTTCTGCATATACGAACAACAGGATATCCTCCTTTATGTTTTTCGAAAGTAGAAGGGAAAACAATCTGCAGGAGTGAGTGCGGGTGAGGTATTTTAGGAGCTTTAAATGCACATTGCAAAAGCGTTTTTTTTAACTTGCTGGAACCACAGTATATCAGAACTTCATAGAGCCGTGTTGTAACTACACACAATGAAGTGTGCGAGACAAGACCATTTGCCTTTGAAACTAGTAAGATCAGAAGAAGATAAAAGTCTGGCTTGCAAACAGAAGTCATTCCTTGGTCGGCACACCCATGATTTATTCAAATCTGAAGTGTACAGATTTGTGTGGAACGCATGTTTTAAACAAAGACGGTTATTTCCGGGAACTGAGATCTCTATATCGAATCTACACAGGTTCAGATTGCTGATGTATTCAACTACGGGAGATTCATGCTTAATGGTGCACTCATTCTCAGGTATATGAAGAAAATATAGCCTGATAAGGAAATCTTACAGTATAGTACGTCAGGTTGCATGATTTTATTATCAGTGAAATACATAACCAGACATGATGTGTAGCTAAGCATATGCAGCGGGAAATCTTTTTGACAAAGTACGTAATAAGAGTGTCAGTCCCATTGCATAAATATACTCCAAAGGTGTTGCGGAAGGCGAGGGTGTTAAATTTGCCAGGACGTCACACTGATATCTAGTAAAGAGATATAGCACACTAGATATGATATTACATTAGTTCACAACACGTAAACCGTTTTATCTCTGATGTAGGTGTCCCTGATAAGGATAATATTGAAATTTTGTGTTACCGTGAAATCATGACATATCCTAAATTATATTATGAAGTTACCAGCAGTGGGGTATGGAACAAGTGACAGTATTGCCAACAGTCGTGCCACAACCTATGTGTGCCTAAGACGCTGCACAAGAGTTTGAAATGTCCAAACATGGATGGAATGCGTCTCCAGCACCACCCTAAAGGCAGCATTTCTTGGGGTATGTTAGGTTTTCCCAGCAGATTTCTTAGGTTTAAGAATGATTTTTGACAGTATTCACAATTACTTTCGTAAAACGTCAAATTATAATTTAGGTGAACTAAGTAACACCCGAAGACGGAACAAACGATAATAATAAGTAGTTTTCCGGCTGTATGAATTTAGCTTCATTTATGAATACTTGGATACGTGGTCCGAAGTTTATTGTGTTAATACAGTAAGTATGTAGGTGCATGTTCACAATGCAGTTAAAATACTACGATGTGTCGTGAGATGCCGAATAGTAATGAGTACATAAGCAAGATGGGCAGTGTGGCAATTGAAGGACCCTTTGTTAAGGGCAGTTAAGCCCGTGTTGCATGCGTTGTATGAAGAAAATGTTTTATAAAACTTCATACTTGTGATTTTTGTTTCCTCGATGTGTAATGTTGTCATTGTATTTGGTTTATATATCACCGTCCGTCTGCCCTATTTTTTTCTTCTTGAAAATCACTATCTCCAGTGTTTCCAGAATGCCTCTTTGCCAGCTGGCCCGCGGCCACTTTATCTGTCTCGAGGTTTTAAAGCCGTAACTATTTTGAGGAATCTTTTTTAAGTTTATACATCATCTGTAAAAATAAGTAGCTTTATCTGTGTTTGTCAAACTTTCAGATAAATTAAACCCGCATTGCACTGAGTCCGGCTGGCCTGCTTAAACTTTCGAAGACTGCATCTACCACTGCGTCTTCGGCTTACGTTTATGGTCCAGAATATTGATTTTAAAGCAAACATTTGCCGCCGCTACAAGACGAACAAATACTTCGTTTTTGCCGTAATAAGTGAAAGTGAAACACGGAAGGCGGGCTTGCTGGCACTCAGTTGTAAATCGCTCTTCGATGCAGGTGATGGAGGAGTCTTTTAAGAAGCCTCAGTTAACTAATGTATACAAATATTTATCAACATGATTTCTGAAGAAAAAACGATATTTAGAGATTGGAATGGAACGCGATTTAACAGTTTCTATATGCACGTTTTTTTGTCAGTTATGAAAATGGCTGGTAGATACACTTCAGCATTGCTGATTTAGAATATCTGAAATTGCAACATTAAGTGCGAATTCTCCGCAGTAAAGAATGGAAAAATAACTAACTCGATCCAGAATGCAACTTTGTTAGAAGCTAGAGCTTTATAATACTACGCCATTATATATTCCAAAACTTATGCTTGTCCTGGATTGAGGGATGAAGCATTACCTACCGAACTTGTGGAGCATGCAGTGATTTGTCTTTGATTGAGTAAATATGATAAATCAGCAGGGAGAAAGAATAAAGTATTCATAACAAAAACAGTGTCGTGACACTGTCCTGGAAGGAACAGAGAAAACCTCAAGGGACAGTCCAAGATTCATATACAAAGTAGGTAATTTGAGTGTAAACCGGAGGCATACTGTTGCTTTTAAGGCACATTCCGGCATGTGCCCTCAACTTGCTGAGGAAAACTACGTAAGCAGCACAAATTGCAAGTTTACGGGCGGAGTGAAACCTCTTTCCGAACTTTCAGGTTCATGGATATACCGTTCAGACGCCTTTGTACTGGCGCATACAGAATGAACTGAACCACCTCTGTCTTATTGTTCAACTAATCTCTACACTGCTGACTCATTTTAAAGGTAAAAGGGACTTCATAACAATTGTGTTATCGCTTAACTCAACCTCAAGACGAGATAGTTGGAATTAATTTTTGATCTTAAACACAGACCGCTCTTACCGGACTTGCAAAGCTTTCCAGTGCCTGTGGCGACGGGTTAGCATAAACGGTGTAATTTCTAGGCTACGAGCTGTCACTTATTGTGTCAGTTGCCTAGTTTAAGAATTAGTGGAACTGGATCTCCAGTCCTGCATATAACTTCTGTGGCATGGACAGGAACAGTCTTTACTTATTCTTTCATTGCTTGTATTTCTGTTGCCTTTATTTCTGTGCTGTGTCGAATTAAGGTGGAAGTTTAATTTTGGTTTCTTTGTTATTCTTTCTCTGTCAAACGCTTGTTTTCTTTGTGTTGTCCGTCTGCAACTTTTAATTTTCTAATCTCTTCTATTCTTATTAATACACTTTTTGCCATCGTTGTAACCAGTTCTGTTCATTCGGTTGCAATTTTTTTTTCAGTGTTTTATGCAATATTCTTTTTGGTACTGTGTGAAAAACCCAATTGTCATAAGTAGAAAGCCCGTCTTCTACATTCAAGCAATATTTCCCGACGCAGTCTCTGTTGATACCATATTACTTTGAGTCTCTCTTTTCACTTCATTCGCTGTAATGCAGTTTTTTTAAGCACAGGCCGTAATAAGAAGTTCGCTGATGCAGCCGGAGACTGACACGGATTCGATTCTCAGATGCAAATAAGTACACACCTGTGCGAGATTTTGTCACCTTCGTAGATGTGACTACTTGAGTGTCGTTCGGTGCACCGCCCTTCTGACATAACAGTAATATTCAGAATAAGAAAGAATGATAAAACTGTGCTTTGAAATCATAATGCAAGAATGTAATAGAAGTGAGTCATGGTATTTCAATTCGTTACTTCGGTATGCTCCAGGAAGGATTAGCGAGAAATGGGTATAATCCGTTAGGTGTGGATGATCGGGTTAAGGCCTAATTCCTGGTAGGAATGCTGCTATTCTTTCCCTCAATCTGTTGTCCAGCCACTCTCCTTTATGTACGCAACTGGCTCGTTTCCCCAGAAATAAGGACTGCCGGAACGTGACGACGACTCTTCCTCCCATTGGTTAGTTCATAGCCTCCTGTTGTTCTTGACATGACACGGAGATACAAGTGTAGGCCTGACCGTAGCCTCTTTGATTTCGCCGTAGAAAACAGGAAACCTGTCGAGAATTTATGAATGCGCACGTCATAAGATAATAAGGCTTAATTTATTTCAACTTTGAACTTGTTGGGGAAAGGGGGGGGGGGAGCACGCATAGAAAGTTTTGGTTGGAAAGGTTGAAGGAAACAGAGCGCTTTGAAGATCTACTCCTAGATTAAAATATATTAATAAAATGGATCTTAAAAGCATGGTGAATGTGGAATGGATTTATTTCGCTCACTGGCGTGTTCTTAAGACGACAATGTAACGTTGGGTTTCATCAGCTGCTGCGGGTTATTGAATAGCTGCGGCATCTCTCAGCTGCCGAAGAAGGATTTTTTCTTCTTATTTTTTGTTAAGCGTTAAACGATGAGATGAAAAGAGGTTTCGCTGTATGAAACATGGGTGTATTTATATGCGTCAAAGTACAGATCTTTCGTTGCGCACCAATGTGTATTCATCGTAAGTCCGAATGTAGCTTTCCTGACGCCCATACATTGCTGTCTTCCGCATCACAAATGGAACCTCCCACGAGCTATCCTACGCTTGAGTTTATTTTAATCTTACTCTCTGTCATAAGAGTTATTTATAAGTTTGGCCCCATAGCTGAACCGAAAAATTCTGACTTCCGATTAATGACAAAAAGAAAGGCATTTGTGTCTGTCCTGTCGATAAATGTGTAAAGAAAACTTTGTAAAGTGGAGGCTGCAATCCATCGCCGACCTTGCAGTTTTAGACTTGCAAAGCCATGTGTTATTGCAAGAAGCCTGTTATATTTCAGACCTTGTCTGTGTGTGTGGAAGTTTAATTTAGTTTATATTATATTTTTAGGCGTTCTTTTGATAGAGTTAATAGTTATTTGGCATATCACAGACTAATATAGCTGGTATTTCATGTGTAGAGGTCAGGGTTGCATTAAATGCATTCTAACACTACCTTCTTTTTACTAATTTTGTAGAAACACTACTATGTTATGTCAGTATGATTATGAATCGACAGCAAGAAGGACACGATTCCGTTGCTTGCACTTGCAGGTATTGTGGTTAACTGCTGATATGTATCTGTAGGCACACAGGAACATTTCCAAGCGTGGTCACAGTGTGTCAGGATTAATAACGGTTGAATCTTCAGCTCGTGAACTTACTGTGGTGTTACTGTAAGCAACCGGTGTGTCATTGCTATGCATATTGAGTGCAGAATATAGATGAAGTTCTGCTCCCGTCGTGCTTCATGTCCTGTGTGGCGACATAGATATAATATAGGCGTCCATTTACAATGTCATGACTCATCTGGTAAACACTCGCATTGTATACGGTGTTGATTAATGTGTTAATAAGCACTGGCCTTGAGACATTCAAACTAGGCCCCCGATGAAGGTTAAGTTGCTAAATAAGGTTATCTCATGGTAACATTTTATGTGCAACCTATACAGTATTCATAGGTAACGTCTGGGTGGTCGTACAAGAGAGAGTTGAGGGTATTGTTGATGTTTAACGAAGACTAATTGCTGTAAAAAATATTAATTGTTGGAAACTTCTGATTTTATAAAGTTGCTTTCTAAAGGGTTATTATAACATGAAGTTAAATTATAGACAACTTATAATACAGTCGTGTGCCTCGCGTAAAATTTTTGCGAAAGTCATCTATTTTTCCTCCCTGTTCTTCGTCACAGCGTTACCCTTTCTGTCTCGTCGTGAGACCCCGACGGCTTCTGTATTTTTATTGTGTTTAGTCAGAGGTTCCTATTATAGTCAGAGGTTCCTATCACGAATTGTGTGTAATTCACTTGGAATTGTTACGGATTAAACTTGCAGGAGGCCACAACTTTTATTAATAGAGGACGATATACTCACCGCCAAGTGACTGTACGTGTACATTCCGACGGACAGAAGAAACGCGTGTCTATAAAGGGAAAGACTGACAGACAACACCCTTGGAGAGAAACAAACTTGGGAGTGGCTTACACCATGTTGTTACTGCTCCTGCTGATGATGATGATGGGAGAGGCTCGTATCTCGTAACACCATTCTTTACAAGCACGTTATTGCTTTACTCTACTGCTCTTTGCATGTCACTTTTACATTTTCTTTTGTGTAGTCGTCGCCATTAATGCCATGCGTTTATTCGTCTCGTGCTTCGGCGAGTATGTTTGTACTGTCTAATGTCGAATTGGATTACCGGCGGAGGCGGTAACTTTTCTCTTCACCCCGTTCAGATTGGCTCTGAGGCACAGCCCGTCACCCACCTTGGGAATAAAGCAGCCTTGAGTGACTATTGATCTACGTCTGATATCGAGGTCTTGACTGCTTAGGCGCAGGAACAGTTTTATCTTTTTCTAAACTTCATCCAGTACCTCTGTATTTTGTCTGTTTAAATCAACCTCTTCAGTCTTTGACTTCTTAAAGCCTTCATATCCTGGTGTTTCAGTTTTTATATCTCATCGACTCTCCAAGAGGAAGAAAAGTGTCAATTTCGATAAGAATGGCAGTTTTCTTTTACTGTGTCCATATTCTCGGAATATATTATTTTCAAATTGAATATCTCTTCTTGGACTTCCATCTTGTCCTTTACACGCGTTAAACTCGGCTACATGGACCACGTCGGAGCGTTAAAAGCGTCTCGCCGTAAGAAAAATTTGCGTAATGCTAATTAACATAGTGCAGAGGTGACCATCGTTTCAAAGAGCCCGTATGCTCGCAGGTCAGTAGTCAGTTTTCTTGCTTTACGGTCGCTGTAGTTCAAAAATGAATACTCGTTATTTTGTAGAAAGCTTTACTGAGTGACGAATATCGTGCGTCGGAGCCGCGGATTGGCGTCATCGGCCAAGAGTTGTTGATTGTAAAGACTCTGTAAAAACAAACGCAAGTAGGGCACCGTCGTAATAAATGCCAGTTGTTTAAGCTGTGCTGCTATTAACGATTCCTTGCGTGCAGCCGATCTTTCTCGCCCTGCAGTACAATTCCAGTATGAGAATCATTGCGGGTCCCACAGTCGGGTAATGGTTCCGTTTCTTGCTGAATTTGAGTTACATGGTTCACCGCTTTCCATTCCCTCTCGGTAATTCGACGTAATTCTGTTATGTGTAGTCAGTCTGATACTGCCTGGCGATCGGCTGTCGTAAAAGTGCGCAACTGATTTTTTAATTTTTTCCGAATTACTGCTTGACTAATCTCGTATGGACATTGAAAGTAAAAATAAAGAGCCTCATTCGTATTTCATTAATAGTGGAGAAAAGAAAACTTATCAACACCGTGAGATTTGAGATTCTCGTGTTGGTGAGTCCGCAGCTTACTGTCTTCTTGGATGTGACGTCTTATAATTTAATAGATATGTGTCACGAATGCCTCGTTCTTCAAGGGAGAAGAGCTCTTACTCTGTAAATTTCATATTAAAATTTACTGAAGGCGTTGTTAATAGCACATACTGTACACACGTTAAAAGCTTTCTCACTATGGGCGTGTATACCTGAAATACTTTGGTAAGTTTCACCAAATGAATTGATGATGGCCATAAAATCCATCACTGTCATAAAACGTACTAGGCTTCGTTATATTGATTAGAAAGTGTGTTTGTACAAACTTCTTTAGAAAGCTCAAATTTCAAAAATATGTTTTATGGAAATTCCTGCTTAAGGCAGTTGGGATGTCATGAAGTTAGTAGGAACATTCCAACACGGTTCGAGCTTAAATAACGAGTGATGTAAGCGCTGAATTTGTGGAATGGCTTTTATGCTAGATAATTGTATATGACCGGAATTTGACTACTTGTCGGAAGTGGCACAGTGAGTGTTATCTCTTTGTTAAGTGGAATGACAGAAGGTCAGCATTTAGAGAAGCGTGACATAGCAATGTAGCTGTGTTTCTGTTGTTCAGCACCAAACAAGTTGTACTGGTGTATGTATACAAAAACTGTGCCATGGTCTGTAGTAGATTACTAAGGGAACTGTGTATCGATCTCAGACTTGGTCTCTTAAGCGTCAGTAGCGGCATGCGGTACCAACTTTGTTATTAATTCTGACGTCAGAATATTCCGTTGAACGGATGGTAATTTTTGTATGTGTCTTATTTTCCGTAAATAGTCGGACAGTTGGACAACGTCACATAAACGAGGGCCGCGCGTGGCGCTTGCGCCCACACACGCACGTACGCCCGCACACACATACACACTGGTTAATCTGAGTCCAATCAACATGACATGAGAATTACTATGGTCAGAACATTGTATTGTAGAAGACTATAAGCAGGCAATTAGTTGTAGTCATGTTTGGTTTTTGTTTCAAGCCAGAACGGATGCTAAGTTTGTTGGTTGCTCTCCAAATACACCAAAGCAAAAAAGAAATTCTTCATTTAAATGTGGAAAACACATACGAGATTATCTTTCCTCTGTTTCTGTCGTGGACACGGACTGGCTGTGTCTCATCTTAAAGGGAAAGGACGGAATATTTCTTACAATGAAAGCCAACGAGATGCACTGTTTCTCAGATTTATTTGATGAAGTATTCTACATGTTTCGGACAAGTCCACTGTCCATCAGGAATATCTCAACACTGCATACACGCACTAGGTATTTGTCGTGCTAGTTCTGTTGGCGTCTGTTAGCGTGGTCAGGATCCTGTCCACGCTAACAGACGCAAACAGAACTAGCATGACAAATACGTATTGCGTGTATGCAGTGTTGAGATACTCCTGATGATGGACAGTGGACTTGTCCGAAACATGTAGAGCACTTTAGCAAATAAATCTGACAAGTAGTGCATCTCGTTGGCTTTCATTATAAGAACACACCACGATGCACGGTCCTCTGATACGGAGTATTTCCTTTGTAAACAATGTGAAATATCTCGGTGTAACGTTTGGTAGGAGTACAGGGAGAATCTACACAAACCATTCAAGTAGAGTCCTTCAGAACGTCTGTAGCGCCTACTTCCTATTCAAAAGTGAACGATAAAACGCTAACGTTAAATTAACCATCCGTAGAACGATCACGAGTTCTATGATGACATGTCTGTCCCTCCTGGGTGTTTGCGGGCGACGCCCATGTTCTAGGACTGCAGCGGCTGCAACACAATGGGCACATTTCCAAGGAGCACACCGACTCGCGAGTTTCATGTATCGTCCATATTTCGTACATTTGACTTTGTCATAAAATTATGCAGGCAGCAAACAAAGTCGCATGCAATCATGATGATGCAGATGTTCGCAACACTGGACAAAGCGAAGTCCACTACACAAAATATAGGTGTGCTCAACTTGGGCGGCGGTCAGGCTGCCGTTGTAGCGCTAGGTAGCTACAGGGCCTGGACTGAGATGGGAGGCCATGCATTTATTGTGTACTGTGCATAGTTCTGAGTCTTACAGAATTTGTATGTATGTTAACATGCGAAGCCGACAAACACTGTGACTGAAACGACAATCTAACAGACCCTCACTCTTGTAAGAGAGGGCGACCCAAGACTGGTCATGAAAGCCAGGAAGGGCTCGACACCAAAATGGACTGGTTGATCGTCTTGTGACTAAGTCGTTAAGCAGTTAATCCACTATCCAGTTGTGTTGGATGTTAATGATGCAGGATTTTACGTAGTAGTTGATGCAAAAAGAAAGAAAGCAAATAAAAATTTCTGTTATTAAAATAAAAGAAGATGGTGGTGACATGTTCGATTTGAAAATATTTTCAGCCCGATACCTTGTTTAGAATATAAGGTTGACCCACAAACAACGGAGGTGTAATGCGTATGGTAATGACAGGGATAATAATATAAATAAAGCAGCATAACTAGTCATAAATTAGGCATTAAAGACAGAACAGTATATACTTTACGACCCTGTTGCAGATAAAAAAATGGAAAACCATTTTACTGCGTAGAGGAAGTAATGACGAGAACAGCAGTACTTTGAAATAAACCACATGTCATGTGCGTAGAGTCCTTAACTTGCACCATTCGGATTTCTGCATTTTCGTTTGAGTTGTTAATGACGAGTTTAAAAGTCAAGGATAAACACAGATACAGGAGCCATGGAAAACCTTTGCTCACCAGACGATTTTAACTGTCGTTTCGGTAGTAGCTTCAGTGGCAGGTCTTGCTATAAGTATCCTCCTTTTTATGAAAAAGCTATGTTTACCGAACAATGTACAACGGTCTACCGACCGTTATCCTCACAAGTTGTGCTTCAGCCTGCTACACGGATACTACCCCAACCCAGCCACACTGAAACTCCAACACACATCGAAAGAAGAACACACGACCAATGTGTGGTGATACAACAGAAAAGTCGCAGGCTCCTGATGATGGATGTATTAATGTCCGAAACATATTGAGCATAGAAGAAGTGAAATGAAACTTAATAACTAGTGACATCAAGTTGGTCTCTTATTCTTCAACTATTATGTGAATTCGTTGAAGTGTGATTGTCGCTGACTGCAACTGAGGTTATGGTATCTGCGTGAAGGAAAAAACAGGGGCGTAGCTGGGGGGAGGGGGCAGTGGTGCAGCTGCCACGAGCGGCACAGTCTAAGGATCAGCAAAACTAATGCTTTAAATAAAAGAGAAACAAAAGTAAAACAAAATGTTTAGTGGTTAAAATAGAAGAGAAACATAATGAAATTCAATTAATGATTGTGACTTGTTTAAAATTCATAATTTCTCTTAGGGGCGGCCATTGTGATTACTCGCTCCGGGCAAAAAAAAACGGTAAGTGCCACAAGAAGCGAAAATGCAGGAAGCTGTCAATCTTTGCCATAAGAACTGAATTCCTTGTATGTGGTTTCTGCAGTCTTACAGTGGCTATAGAAAATGTGCCTAATAATGACAATCACAGAGCTGTGTTAAAAGTATATGAGTAAGAAACAACTGGATGTGTCTGTTCGTACTTGGACATGGATATAACATACGTTATACGAGATTGTACTGAGAACAAACCTTCACAGTACTGTACCATGTCTACGTTTCGAATAAAGCTGATGGTACAGGATACTCGACACGGACAAATGATAGCCCCTTTGTTGTACACAACTTTGCTGACAGCACATTCCTGAGCAAGTTCCGGTAGCATTGGAGATCCAATACATGCTTTGAACCATCATCTCCCAATTCATCTCTGCATGTTTTGCCCTTTGCTACGGGCCTTTTAGTGCCCAATTACGTGTATAAAACTTTCGTTACATGTCTGCACTTGCAGAAGCATAATATCAGTTTTCAGTAGTACAAAATTAATGGGAAGTTTCAGCTAGCATATGCCATTAATGTCACAGTTTAAGGTTGTTTGCATTTGTGCCCTGTTGTAATATTAGGCTGTAATTTGTCTGGCTGCGATTCAGTGATACATGTGATGCGTAAGAAGTATGCTTTGGTAAGGAAATGCGGTCCTGTTTTACGTATTGTGTAGAAACCCGGCTTTCGGGTGAAGAGGAAGAGAAACAGAAACGTCTTCAAGGAGAGTTAATAAATTTTTTACCTTGTTTAGATCGCGTTTTGTTGTGCAGTATCATGCCGTAACTGGTGTTGGAAATTTCAGTTAGAAGATCTCAAGTAGAAACACAGGGAGTCATATTTGACAAATGTAGTCAAATTATGGCATTGCTGAAGATGTGTTTATTGTGGGAATAAGGTTACAAGATGTACAGTAAGTATTTACTTCACTGCTAGAACAGATAAATAACCTTGGATTAGAAATAAATGAAAAAAAGACAAAAATTTATGATGGCATTACGAAAACCCTACAGTGGAAATGAATATGTAAAGATTGTTACACATAATTTTGAAATAGTGAAAGACTGTACTTTCTAAAATGCTAAAAAATACAAATGAATTAAGACCAGAGATTGAAACAAAGAATTACAAATGTAAATACTCAGAGCAGAAAAAATAAAGATCTATAAGACAATAAGACCAGTGGCAACAATACGAAGCAGAATCTTGGACACTGAATAAAGACATTGCTAAACGGCTGGCTGCTTTTGAAAGACGTTTTAAGAGGAGTGTTTGGGGGAATTAAAGGAAATGAAAATTGGAGAAAGCGATATAATGAGGAATTAATTAAGCTGTTTGGAGAATTAGATATTCCTTCATGTATCAGAATAAGACGGATGAATTGGATTGATCAGGTTTAATATAATGGATAGTAAAAGAAATGTAAATCAAGTATTTCATAATAATTCCCAGGGAAGCAGATTAAGCAGACGCCCCAGAAATAGGTGGTGGAACTGTGCAGAAACGGATATTAATAGATGCAAAAATTAAAAACTGGAAAGAGTGGTCAAAAGAACAGAGCTGACTTGGAGAAGCCCGTAACGGTGGCGAAAGCCCACAGTGGACAGTAGTACTATCGAAGAAGAAGAAGAAGAAGAAGGAGGAGGAGGAGGATAATAATAACAAGAAGAAGAAGAAGACGACGACGACGACGCTGTAACCGCCTACTAATCCGTCCAACTCCCTTTCTAAATTAACCCACTCTGCAATATGAAACTCCTGAGGCTAATATTTTAGCCGACATATGGAACAATCCTGTGTCAATGTTACCCTCTTCTTATCCATAAGTGTGTTTCCATTTCCCTGCCCCCTCTACAGTATTTCGCACATTCCTTCAGTTTACCTTTCTGAATTCTTAATTTGTCTTCTTCCTTGACGAGATACACGTCCAGAATACGATACTGATGTAATAAGTCTCTCACAATAAACGGAGATCTTCCCCTAAATAGCGGGTCTTTGTAATGGCTACTGTGGGGTAGGAATTCGAAATTTAAACGCCTGTGGTAAGAAATTCATGCTTCAGAGAGTCAGGTACTGATATCCGTCGTTGCGTAAGATACTGTACCACTAAATGGCCGATTTACGTTATTCCTCTTCGGCCCAGATGTCCTCCTGAGCAGTTTATCCTCATATAAATGTAACGTATGCTATTTTTCAATAACAGAGCAAGTTTAAAAATTATTCAAGCAACCGATAAAAGTTACTCGTAAAGGTCTGTTGCAAAGTACTGTACATGCGTAGTTGTGCACATAACGTGGCTGCCTTCTCATGACGGTGTTGAGAGTCTGCGAAGACACGTGTCGAGGTGGAGACGTCTTGTCATTCCTGTCCTCCACCATCCACTTTCCCTATCCCTCTCTTTCACGTAACAAGTCGCTTCCCAATCCTGGAAAGTCGGCGTCCATGTACCAGTCGAATTACGTGGTGTCATAAAGCACGAGCCTACAGTACGAAGGTCTGGGGTTTAATTGAACAGTTCGTCTTGAAACATATTTCATAATAATCAATATATCATCCATCATATGCACTGTGCGATATACCGTTCATGACATATCAGTTTCTACATGTTTCGGCACCGAAGTGCTATCCTCAGGGAGTCATAACACAGGTATGTAAGCGAACATGCCAATCTACTCGTAGTTTCTGCTGCTCCTTGTAAATTGATGGTTTATACACCTTTGTTATATTGACTCCCTGAGGATGGCGATTGGGTGCCGAAACATGTAGGAGTTGTTATATGTCATAAATAGTTTATCACAGAGTGCATGTGTTGGATGATTGTAAGAACTTGCACAGTATAAATAACATATTTCATAATAATTCATATTTTAATGAACGATTGTCTCATTGTCAGTGATTGTTATATAAGGACGAGAGTGTGTTGTTGTAACGCCTCGGAATTTCATCTTGACATGATTTTTTCGGGTAGGCGAAGGAGGGAAGAGAAGGAATGGGAAGTAAGTAAGTGAGTAAGGAAGGAAGGAAGGAAGGAAGGAAGGAA